>ERZ1673695.189-NODE-189-length-109495-cov-10.124890_pt1 | contig 109495 bp, 96 predicted proteins | sample MGYA00580225_ERZ1673695 | MGnify/ENA primary metagenome ERZ1673695 (study PRJEB41218, sample SAMN15661739) | gut metagenome | host: Homo sapiens | place: Canada: London | collected 2015-08-20/2019-03-30 | study: EMG produced TPA metagenomics assembly of... | reverse complement strand
TAACATTTACCTCGAGCACACGTCTTTCATCAGTAGCCTCGACCGTTACCAGCATGCCGCTGCACTCGAAGCTTTCGCCGCTTGCCGGTATGCCGCCGAGTGTTTCCGTGACCCAGCCGCCGACCGTGTCGGCATTACTGTCGATGCTGCATCCAACGCTTTCACACATGTCTGAAAGCCGTGTGCTTCCGTTTATATCATAGCTGCCGTCGGGGCGTTCCCTTATGTTCTCTATCACTTCATCGCTCTCGTCCCATATCTCTCCCACCAATTCTTCAAGAATATCCTCAAGCGTGATTATTCCGATAACTCCGCCGTAATCATCAACAACCACTGCCATATGCGCATGCTCGCGCTGCATATCGAGAAGAATGCGGTTTATGTGTGTGCTCGCGTGGACAAAGCGCGGTGGCATCAGGAAATCCTTCATTTCGCACCGTTCGCCCCTGCTTTGGGCGGTAAGATACGTCTTTGCGTAGAGTATTCCTACAATGTCGTCGATATTTTCGCCGTACACGGGAAAGCGAGAATAGCCGCTTTCGGCTATTTCATTGAGCAGTGTTGTTCGAGCATCGTCGCGTTTTAGGAAAGCTACTTGCGAACGATGCACCATAACATCTTCGGCAGTGGTATCGTTGAGTGAGAATACATTTTTTATAAGCTCTTTTTCGCCGCTTTCTATAGAGCCTGCTTCCTCACCCTCATCGAGCATCATTATTATCTCTTCCTCCGACACCTCCTCGGCATTATCCTTCGGGTCTATGCCGCACAGGCGCAGCACACCGTTAGTTGAAACGGTCAGCAGCCAAATTGCAGGGCGGAGCACCGTTGTCATTCCTATCATCAGTCCGCTTACAGCGCGTGCAATGCCCTCCGGGCGTTTCATTGCGATACGTTTTGGAACAAGCTCGCCGAGCACCAGCGTAAAGTAAGACAAAACAAGGGTTATTATGATGACCGATATCGTATCAAGTGCCGAGGGTGACACTCCGGATACGCCGCAATCGTTTATAAGCCAGTTTACGAGCTTATCGGAAAAGTTATCAGCCGCAAACGCCGAGCCAAGGAAGCCTGCAAGCGTTATGCATATCTGAATAGTTGACAGGAACCCCGTAGGTTCAGTCACCATTCTAAGCATTTTAGCCGCTTTCCTGTCTCCGCCCTCGGCCATGCGCCGCACTTTCGTCTCGTTGAGCGAAATAACGGCTATCTCGGTTGCGGCAAACAGTGCGTTGACCGCTATCAGTACAAGCTGAAGCAATAGTTGAGGCAATATTGAGTCCGATTCCATGTTTAAGTTCTCAAGTCCTTTCTATAAATAAATATTAAAAAAGACCTTTACGGCAATTATTCTTGCCGTAAAAGTCTTGCAAATACTGTATCGTACTCGACACACCGAACCTGACGGTTGAGATGACGACGTGCCGAACGCCGCTTGGCGCACGCTACTCCCTTTTATTGAGTTATAGAATATCACAGCAATGCCGCCGCGTCAATATTACACACGAAATTTTACATTTTCTTAATCTAACTTGACAGACGGCAGATTCCACTTATAGATCGTCGCAAACAGGCGCAGCGCAAAAATCACGAGCATTCCGCAGCCGACTGACAAAAGCTGATTTATGTCGAGCACATGCATCACATAGTAAAGTCCGCCGCCGATAAGCGACGCGACCGCGTACACGCGCTTTCGGAGCACCTTGGGCATGGTGTTCGTCATAACGTCGCGCAGCATGCCGCCGCCGACGCCGGTGCACATGCCTACAAACAAAACGAGGATAACATTATCGCTCACCGGCATTGCGGCGTTCATGCCGGATACGGTGAAAACAGCAAGGCCTATCGCGTCAAAGACATTGTTCACTGCGTCAAGCTTGTCCAAATGCAGCTTGTATTTTTCGCTGCGCAGATAAGCGTCTATAAACACCGCAAGCGCCGCGACGACGGATATGAGCAGATACCAGTAGCTAACAAACATCACCGGCGGTATTCTTCCTATGAGCACGTCACGGATAACGCCGCCGCCGAGCGCCGTTGTCACCGCGAGGAACAAAACTCCGAATATATCGGCCTTTTTTTCGATCGCGACCATTGCTCCCGACACTGCAAACGCCGCCGCACCGATGAGTTCGAGAACAAACATTACATCTTCCATCACACGTTGAATCTGAACAGCGTAACATCGCCGTCGTTCATCACATAATCCTTGCCCTCGGAGCGGACAAGGCCTTTTTCCTTGGCTGCCGCCATGCTTCCGCAGGCTTTGAGATCGTCAAATGCTACTATCTCGGCGCGGATAAATCCGCGTTCGAAATCGGTGTGTATCTTGCCGGCGGCCTGGGGCGCCTTCGTTCCGCGGCGTATCGTCCATGCTCTGCACTCATCGCTGCCGCAGGTGAGGAAGGAGATAAGGCCAAGCAGCGAGTACGAGGTCTTTATCATGCGATCAAGTCCCGACTGGCTCATGCCCAGCTCTTCAAGGAACATTTCGCGCTCATCCGGCTCAAGGGCCGCGATCTCAGCTTCGAGCTTCGCGCAGATAGGCAGGACCTCCGCGCCCTCTTTGGCTGCTATATCGCAAAGCTGCTTGTAATAAGCGTTGTTTTCATAATCGGCGATGCCGTCCTCATCCATGTTCGCGGCATAGATGACCGGCTTTATCGTAAGAAGGTCGCTCGTTGCGATAAGCTCCATATCGTCCGGATCGCACTCATAGCTGCGCACGCTCTTGCCCTCGTTCAGGTGCTCAAGAAGCCCCTGGAACACCTCGGCCTCGTGCAGATATTTCTTGTCGCCCTTAGCGTTCTTGTTTGCCTTTTCTATCCTGCGCTCGACCATTTCCATGTCGGCCATGATGAGCTCAAGGTCAATGATGTCAACGTCACGGGCAGGATCCGTTCCGCCCTCGACGTGGATGACATTTTCATCATCGAAGCATCTGACAACGTGAACGATAGCGTCTGTGTTGCGGATGTTCGACAGGAACTTGTTGCCCAGGCCCTCGCCCTTGGACGCACCCTTGACAAGGCCGGCTATATCCACAAATTCTATGACCGCCGGAGTGTATTTCTTCGGCTGGTATATCGACGCGAGGAAGTCAAGGCGTTCGTCCGGCACGGTGACCATGCCGACGTTCGGCTCGATCGTGCAGAACGGATAGTTCGCGCTCTCCGCCCCGGCGTTCGTAATTGCATTAAACAGTGTGGATTTGCCGACATTCGGCAGCCCGACTATTCCTAATTTCATAGTTTTCTCTATCTCCTTATTTTTCAAGGGTTTTCGGCACTTGAACGGCGCTTACTGTACCATTACTGTACCATTTTGGTTTTGCTGCACTTTTTCAAATTGTAATACGGCTTTTGACATGGAATCATTCGTCACATGAACATACCGATCCATTGTTGTTTTTATACTTGCGTGACCAAGCAGCTTTTGAAGAACCTTGGGCTGCACGCCGCATTCAATCGCTCTCGTGGCATAGATATGGCGCAAAGCGTACATACAGAATCGCCGGATTCCTGCCTCATCGCACAGTTTGTAAAGATGGGTATCATAGGAACTGTTCTTTGCCGGTTCCCCGGTACGCCAGTTGATAAAGACAAGATCGCGCATGACCAGCCGAGCCGTGCGTAATATAAACCGTCCTTTCTTTGGCAGATACCCTTACCGCATTCTTTGCCTCGTAAACTTTTACCCATTCGGAAGCTCCTTTCTCACTATGAGAAGAAGCCCCTATGCATTTTATAATTGTAGCACAAGGGCTTCCTTTTCTCAATAGTGAACTTACCTTCAAATTGCCATTGTACGGCTGATGTACTCTTCAAACTCCCGGCACTTTACCAGTTTCTTTGTGCCGACGAAAAGCACGAACGGGCAGTTGGGCGCTCTCAGCATACTGTCGATCTTGTTGATGCCGATGTTGCTGTATCTTTGTTTTGCCGACTTTTCCAGATCAACTGAGTAATGAAGTTTGTCTTCCCGAAAATCTCATCCATAATCAGGCGAAGGTATGTTACTTCGATATCATCAATGCTGATGAAAATAACGCCATCATCCGCCAGCAGCTTCAAGCGCGGATACATCATGCACAGCCGCTTGTCGTGGCGGGTCAAGTCCTCGCCCTCTTTGCCGACGACCTCGCCCAGCCGCTTCTTGATCTTCGGGTCATTGACGTTATCGTTATAAACCCAGCCCTCGTTTCCTGTGTTGTAGGGCGGATCAATGTTCCTACTGATTTTGATACAAAAAGAAAAAGCCCTCTCCGGCACAAAAGTGCCGAAAAAGGCTTGAAATCAAGGGCTTCCGAGGTCAACTGCTGACTTCGGAAGCCCTTTTTTGTTTATTCGATTGTGGGATTCCAGCGTTCAGACGCTCGGCAGCGATGTGGCATAGGAGTCTTGCGGTGTACGGATTTTGGAATAATACCGACGCCGGGGATATCTGTTTGCTATGTATCAGTTTGCGAGTATCTTGTTTATGCGCGCTTCCGCTTCCTTTGCTATTACTTCGGGGACTATGCCGGTGGCGACGACCTTGTCAAAGATCTCGCCGCACTTTTTCTTGCCGAGCAGTTTTATGGGGTACTTGAGCAGCTCAGGCGCAAGCTCCTTGATAACGGCGGCGGTATCGGGATTGTCAAGCAGCTCCTTGACGGTAAGCTTTCTGAAATCCATGGCAATACTCCTTTTCGTTATTGCGGGGAGTTGCCCTGCGGATGCTTACATTATAGCTCCATCCCACAAAACGGCAAGAGATTGACAGACAGGCTTTCATTTAAGCGTACTGTTGGGTACGTCGAGCACAATGTCGGACATAGGGAAGGACGCGCAGGGATGGATGTAGCCAAACTCGATATCGGCTCTGCGGCGGCCGTCGGTCTTTTCCGGGACAAAGACCTTACCCGAGACGAGCTTTGAGCGGCACCATGAGCACTCGCCGCTGCGGCAGCGGGAGGGAGCGACGATGCCCGCACGCTCGATGGAGGTCAGCAGCGGCTCATCGGCGGAGGCGGTGATGTCGTATTCCCTGCCGCACTGAATGACCTTAAGGTTGAAGGTCTTGCCGCGGATATCCTCCGGGTAGCCGGGCTGATTCCACGGGTCCTTTATCATGCCGAACAGCTCACGGCGCACGAACTTGCGGCGCAGGCCGAGCTTTGCGATCTCGCCATCGAGGAAGTTGTACATCGCCTGCGGACCGCACATGAAGACGCTGTACTCCTCGCCACCGTACTTTTTGATAAGCTCGGCGGTGATGAAGCCGTGCTCATAGCCGGGCTTTTCCTCGTCGGACAGGACATGCACGACGTGTACCTTGTCGCAGGCGGCACAGACCTCGTCAAGTTCTTTCTTGTAGACAATGCCGTCCTCCGTGCGTGAGCCGAAAAGTATCGTCAGGTCGAAGTCCTCAAAGCCGTCGCGGATGGCGTATGCCATGCCCATGAACGGAGTGATGCCGGAGCCGCCCGCGAGTGCTACGACCTTCTTCGCGTCGCGCAGGCGCTCATAGTAGAGGTGACCCTGCGGCCCGGAGATAGTGACATGCTGCCCGACGACCCAGTGATCCTGAATGTACGGGCTGACAAAGCCGGCGTCGTCGCGCTTGACGGTGATGTTGTATTCGCCGCGTTTTGCCCACGCCGGGGACGAGCAGAGCGAATATGAGCGCGTGGTCACGGTGCCGCCTATGGGGACGCATACGCTGATGTACTGCCCGGCTCTGAACGGGGCGAGGGCGGAGCCATCCTCAGTCTTGAGGACGATCGTCTTTGCATCGGCACCGTTCCGGCGTATCTCGGCCACGATGACCTCCTGCTTCTCCGGGTGGCGCTGCTTTGCCTTTTCGTTGGTGGTGAGAGTTTTCGGCAGCGGAGCGGAGGAGGCCGCCTGTATCGCCTTTTCGCGCACCTTGGGCATGTTCTTGAACCTGAGCATATCGAGCGCGCCGATCATGCCTACCTTGTAATTGAGCTTATCTGCCATCTTCTCAAGCCTCCTCTTCTTTCATTTCTGCGAGAGTCTTTTTTGCGAGCGTATCTCCGCTGAATATCGCGGAATTGTAGCCGTCGCCGCGGATGCTTGCCGCGCCGACAAACTTCAGCCCTTTTACCGGAAACTCTGTACCCATCATCATCATTCGCGGCATCATGTTGTCCCAGTCCTTCAGCTCGAAACCGTAGGCCGCGCCCTGAGGAACGTTGACATAGTTGCACATCGTCCACGGCGTCGCGATCTCAAGCTCCTCAATGTACGGGGTGACGGTAACGCCATAGCGCTCCTCGAAAAGCTTTATCAGCTTCTCGGCAAAGGCGGTCTTCGTCTCTACGTAATCATCCGGATCTACATTTGCCCAGTCATCATCCATGAAGGTGCTTGTGAGGGAGACAACGCAGGTACCCTCCGGTGAGAAGCCGGGGTTCACAACGTTGTAGCACACCATGACCTGGTTGCAGTTTGTCGCGATGGTTTTTCCGGATTCGTACTCCTTGGCCGTATCGGCAGAGGTCGGGAGGAAGACGGTGTAATCGCGGATTCCGAGTTCCTCGGCGCTCCTGTCAAGCCCCATGTATACGACGAACATTCTCGCCGAATAGGTGCGGGCATTGCCAAGCTTCACCATGCGCTCCGGTACGACCTCCGGCGGGCACATCGTGGCGTACACCATGTTCTGGTTCATGTTGCAGAGAATGTGTTTTGTCTCGACCTCGCCGCAGGTAGTCTTAACGCCGCGGACGGCCTTGCTCTCATCGAAGAGTATCTCGGTCGCGGTGCAGTTCATCCACACCTCGCCGCCCATGCTGCGGAAGCATTCGAGCAATCCTGTCGTCAGCTCGTTGCTGGTCTTGTCGGGTATCCACGCGCCGTGGTTTACGTACAGCCAGAGCATGTTGACGTACTGGAGGAAGGACAGATGGTCGGCGTCGACGCCGAGATAGCCCCAGTAGGTGTTCATTATATCCTGCGCGAGCTTCGGCATCTTCATCGCCCTGAACACACGGTTGACCGTGTAGCTGCCCAGCCGCAGGAAGTTGGGGAAGTGCTCCTGCATATACTTCGGGTCTGTCTTGCCCGCGACGCTCAGAGAGTAGTCGCCGGCGGCGTGAAACTCCGTGCCGAGGTCGAACAGATCCTGTATGGATTTGCGGCAGCCGGGCACAAGACGCTCCATCTCATTGACAAACTCCTTTACCGTGCATGGGAGGGTCGCGTCGATATGCGTCCTGCCGTCGGAGGCGGTGGTGATAACGCGGAAGTTATCCGGAACCATGTGCCACGGAATGTCAAGGCCGAACTCATCACAGATCCTGCGGCAGCCGCCGGGGTTTTCCTTTGTGCCCCATTCGCAGATCTCGTGCAGCGCCGTTTCAAATTCAAAACGGCCTCTACGGAAGCTTGAGGCGCAGCCGCCGGGCATATTGTGGCGCTCGATAAGCAGGGTCTTTTTTCCACCCTTTGCCATGCGGCAGGCTGCGGCAAGACCTCCGTTTCCGGCGCCGATCACAACGGCATCATATTTTGGCATCAGTATCTCCTCCTTAATTTGTGGTAATACCACGTGTTTGTACTGTGCATTTTATAACAATCACCGGCAAAAGGTCAATGCTGTTGCCGTATTTTCAGCGGAATAGTCAGCATTACGCTTGACTTTTAAGCATCTTGCAGGTAAAATTTGAAACGTGGAATTTGGTATGACCACAGGCAATCCGCGTTTTGGAGGCAAATATGGGGTTCAATAAAATAGTAGCGGTGTCCATGACGGAGCTGTTCGTGCAGCAGATTGAAAACATGATACTCTCCGGGGAGCTCGCTATCGGCGAGCAGCTGCCGCCGGCGCGGGAGCTGTCGGTGAAAATGGGCGTCAGCAGAACGGTCATTTCCGCGGGGCTTGTGGAGCTTGAGAAGCTCGGCTTTGTTGAGATTCGCACGCGGCAGGGCGTGTTCGTCTGCGACTACCGGCGTAAGGGCAGCCTTGAGACGCTTATCGCCATCATGCGCTATAACGGCGGCGCGATGAGGAAGAACGAGGTAAAATCCCTGCTCGAAACGCGCGACGCGATGGAGTGCCTGTGCCTGCGCCTTGTGTGCGAGAAGAACGACGTGACCGAGCTTGAAAAGCTCAGCCCGATCCTTGACAGCATCCGTGACGCACGCAACGCCGACGAGGCCGCAGAGCGGGTATTCAGCTTCCACCATGAGCTTGCGATAATGTCCGGCAACGTGCTGCTGCCGCTGCTATACTATTCCTTTAAGACGCAGGGCGAGTACCTGTGGTCACTCTATTGCAAGCGCAGCGGTGTGAAGAAGCTGTATGAAATAAAGCTTGCGCTCTTCTCGGCACTTATGAATAAGGATATTGATTCCGCGATAGAGCAGACGCACCGGATCATGGATGTCGCGAAGAACGACCTTGGTTTCTACGGGGCGTGACAACAGAAAAAGCTCGTTGGGCTCAAAGCACCCTTACGCGCTTTTTCCTTGGCGTTATTAATTAAAAGGTTTATTTGCCATCAACTGCAGTTTGGTGCAAAACGTTGGTAAGGATTTTCTCAATCCGCTGTCCCAAGAGCTTGTTTTCCGCCGGAGCCTTTCCTTGAAGAGTCTTCAATTCCTATTGAGACATTGCAGCTAATTCTTTGTCGGTATATTTTTTTCATAACAAATCTTCGACCAAAATCGAAAGCAATACCCTAATTTTAAAATTATCATTTCCCATCAACATAACTAAATTGAAGTCCGTTTTTTGTGAAAATTGCAACAATTTCTGCATTGATAAATCTCCGGCTCCCCCGATTTCGGGCAAAAAAATCGCTGCATTCCCTTTGGGATGCAGCGGGCAAAAAAACAAGCCCCGTCTGTTGACGGGACTTGTTATTATGGCGGAGAAGGAGGGATTTGAACCCTCGAACACCTTATGGGTGTTACACGATTTCCAATCGTGCGCGCTCGGCCGGACTACGCGACTTCTCCGAGTACAAACAATATTCAAATGTTCAGCTTATGTATTATAATTCACTTTTCTGCTAAAGTCAAGCCTTTTCTTTGAATATATCATGCCGCGGCGGCAACAATAGATTTAAGGAGGGATGGCTTATGAAGGCAATTATCATGGCAGGCGGCGAGGGAAAACGCCTCAAGCCGATAACCGGCAGCACGCCGAAGCCGCTTGTGCCGCTGTGCGGCAGGCCGGTTATGGAGCACATCATTCTGCTGCTGCGCAGGCACGGCATAACAGATATCTGCGCAGCGCTAAAATACCGCCCGGACGACATAAAAAACTACTTCGGCAGCGGAGAAAAGCTCGGCGTGCGCCTTGAATACCGGGTCGAGCAAACCGCGCTCGGCACGGCAGGCGGCGTAAAAAACTGCGCCGATTTCTACGGCAGCGAGGATTTCCTCGTCATATCCGGCGACGCCGCGTGCGACATCGACCTGTCAAAGCTCATTGCCGAGCACCAAAGGCGCTCCCCTGCCGCGACGATAGCTCTGTGCCCGGAGCCTGAGCCTCTGCGCTACGGCCTTGCGCTGTGCGACCGCGAGGGCTTCATCCGCTCGTTCATTGAAAAGCCCGACTGGCGGCATGTTGTGACAAACCTCGTTAACACCGGCATATACATCATCTCTCCGCGTGCAATGGAGCATGTTCCCGAAAACGAGGAATTTGACTTTGCAAAGGATCTGTTTCCGCGGCTTTTGGATGAAGGCGAGAAGCTGCTCGGCGTTCCGTGCGACGGCTACTGGTGCGATATCGGCACGCCGAAGAGCTACTATGAATGCTGCGCCGACGCTCTGTCCGGCAAGCTGAAAATTGAGCTTGCCGGAGGCTTTGAGGCCGACGCGCCCGACGAATGCTCGGATCCCGAATGCAAGTGCATGGAGCACGCCGACTGCGCCTGCGCCGACCGCGCGCGGCTCATGGACAGCATAAGCGCCGCTTTTCTGGAACTCGGCGCCGACTACTCGGACGGCTTCAGCCTAAAGGGAGACGACTACGAGCTGCGCATATCGCCGCTTGCCGTCGGCGCAAAGCTGCGCATCGAGGCAAATGCGAACGATACAACGATACAGAGACCGCACGTGAGCTTGCCGAAGCGGCCTGCGCGCTGGTCAGTGAGCTTGAAAAGCGGCTTGATTAATTAATATCTCTAATATATAATATCCGTCAGAAGATACTCTGACGGAGGTTGTACATATGGACATTGAAAAAACAATAAAGAACCTGAAAGCCCGCCATTTTTCGGTGCAGCATTTTGCAAGCGGCGAGGAGGCCTGCAAATATCTTCTCGGCGAGATAAAGGACACGAGCGTCGGCATAGGCGGATCAAAGACGGTCGATCAGCTCGGCCTGTACGACAAGCTTGTCGATAACGGAAACGAGGTTTTCTGGCACTGGCGCGAGCCGGGACTTGAGACACTGGATAAGGAGAACGCCGCAAAGGTGTTCATCTCAAGCGCAAATGCCATCGCCGAAACCGGTGAGATCATAAACATCGACGGACGCGGCAACCGTCTTGCCGGTCAGGTCTACGGCCGCAAGACCGTTTATATCATTGCCGGAACAAACAAGATCTGCCCCGACTTCGAGTCGGCGGTTTTCCGTGCGCGCAACACTGCCGCAGTGCAGAACTGCAAGCGTTTTCCCGCAAAAACCCCCTGCAAGATCGATGATAAGTGCCACGACTGCCGCTCGCCGGAGCGCGTGTGCAACGCAATGCTCGTTCTGTGGGGGCCGATGATGGACATGGAAAAGGTCGAGATCGTGCTCATTGACGAAGAATTGGGGATGTGATGAATGTACATTGACTGGACGTATATAGTCCTTGTTCTTCCTGCAATGCTGTTTGCAATGTGGGCAAGCTCAAGGGTAAACTCGACATTCAAAAAATATAAGAACACACGCAACTCGCGCGGCCTGACCGGCGCACAGGCAGCGCGCTGGGTGCTTGACCGCAACGGGCTGAGCAATGTTCCCATCGAGCACATTTCCGGCTCGCTGACCGATCACTACGACCCCTCGGCAAACGTCGTGCGCCTGTCGGATGATGTTTACGGCAGCACCTCGACTGTCGCCATAGGCGTTGCCTGCCATGAGGTCGGCCACGCGATACAGCATGCGACAAACTACGCGCCCGTCAAGATCCGCACGGCGATAGTTCCGATAACGAACCTCGGCGCAAAGCTGTCGGTTCCGCTTATCATACTCGGTCTTATCCTCTCGTCCTTCGGCGAGGTGTTCGTTACGATCGCGTATATAGGCTGCGCGCTGTACGGCCTTGTGACGATATTCCAGCTCGTCACCCTCCCGACGGAGTTTAACGCTTCATCAAGGGCGCTCAAAACCATCGAGGAGACGAATCTTTTGCAGGGCGAGGAGTTCAGGCAGGCAAAGCAGGTGCTCTCGGCCGCGGCAATGACCTATGTTGCCGCCCTTGCCGTGTCGCTTGCTCAGCTTATGAGATTTCTTATTATTGTAGGCGGAAGGAGAAATGACTGATGATCATCCGGAATGAAGAACACAAACGCAAAACCGTTGAAAACCTGCTCGGCGGCAGCGGAAAGGCACATTTTAAGAACATAATCGAAACGCCCGAGGAGCTTTACGACAAGGGCCGCGTCTTTTCCTTTATAACACTCGACCCCGGTGCCGAGTGCGGCTGGCACATCCATAATGGCGACGGAGAATATTACTGCATCCTTGAGGGCGAGGGCGAATACAGCGATAACGGCACCCCCGTCATGCTTCACGCCGGCGACACGGCATTCTGCCCCGACGGCGAGGGCCATTCCCTGAAAAACACCGGCAGCGAGCCGTTAGTGTATCTCGCGCTTGTTATCTATAAGTAAAAAACGAAGCTGCCCCGGACGGCGTTTTACGCATTGTCCGGGGCAGTTATTATTATGCCTGCTGCTCGCGCCATGCGCGGTAGCGGTCAAGCTCCTTGTCGATGCAAAGCTGCATGACAAGATTTATTATAAGCGCATCATCCACAAAGCCTAAAAGCGGAATATTATCCGGGACAAGGTCGAGCGGACTTACAAGATACGCAACTATCGCAGCCGTTCCGGCCATTACGACCGCCGGAACCTTTTTATATTCGCCGTGATAGTAATCGTGCAGCATTGATATAAGGTCCTGCACATCGCCGATGGTGTCGCCGATAAGGGGAATATGTGAAAGCGGTCTGAGCTTCACGCTCGCGTTGTCGAGAAAATCAAGCAGCACTCCCGTGCCCTTTGCAACGGCTCTTGCGCCGGTCGCGACGGCTTGTGCGCCGGTTTTGATTGAAAATGACATAGTTCTGCCCTCCTATAGTGATAATAATATCACACAGCGCCGATTTTTCAAGCAAAAGCGACGGCATATAGCACAAATTTCGCATACGCGCGCTTTGCGGTATTTGGACAAAAGACGCAAATCATAAAAATAGCTGGATTTTACACAGCTTTTACGTTATAGTTATATTGCGATATTATCGATCACAGGAGATATGCTATTTTGGGGATTTCAAACGTGCTTGAGCTTTTAGGCGGCGTTGCACTGTTTCTGTTCGGCATGGCGCTCATGGGCGACAGTCTGAAGAAGGTTGCAGGCAACAAGCTCGAGCTTATTCTGTTCCGCCTTTCGAGCACGCCTTTGAAGGGCATATTGCTCGGCACGGGAGTTACGGCCGTTATACAGTCGTCCTCGGCCACATCCGTTATGGTCGTCGGCTTTGTTAACTCCGGCATGATGAAGGTTCGTCAGGCGATAGGCGTTGTCATGGGCGCGATAATCGGAACGAGCATCACCGGCTGGATAATCTGCCTTTCCGATATTGGCGGCGGTTCCTCGGGCTGGCTTGAGCTTTTGTCCACCGATACGCTCACGGCGGTCATTGCCGTTATCGGTATCGTTCTGCGCATGTTCTGCTCCGCCCCGACGAAAAAGCATGTGGGCGAGATCATGCTCGGCTTTGCGGTTTTGATGTTCGGCATGAAGGCAATGAGCAGCTCGGTCTACGATCTGCGCTCGAGCGAAACATTTATAAACATGCTCACCACCTTCTCGAACCCGATCCTCGGTATTGCCCTCGGCATTGTTTTCACCAGCGTCATTCAGAGCGCCTCGGCCGCGGTCGGCATTCTTCAGGCGCTTGCAATAACGGGTGCCATACGCTTTGATATCGCGCTGCCCATCATCATGGGCATTGCGATCGGTGCCGCCGTTCCTGTTTTGCTCTCGGCTCTCGGCGCGAGTGCCGACGGAAAACGTACCGCGCTTTCCTACCTAATGGTAGACACGCTCGGCGTTGTCATAACCGCACTTGTGTTCTACACTCTAAACGCCATATTTGATTTCTCCTTCATGTCAATGACCATGACGACCGTGAGCCTCGCTCTTATGAACACGGTGTTTCGCTTTGTCATCGTCGCAATACTTGCTCCGTTTATCCCACTGCTCGAAAAAATCTGCAAGCTCATCATCAAAGATAAGCCCGAGGACGCCGCTGTTCTCGAGGACTTCGACAGACTGGAGGAGCGCTTCCTTGACCACCCCGCCCTCGCCGTTGAGCAGAGCCGCCTGACGGTAAACTCCATGGCCAAAAAGGCGCGTGAAAATCTGTTCGACGCATTTGCGCTTATTGACAACTACTCCGATGACGGCTTTGCCCACGTCACCGATACCGAGGATATCGTCGATAAATACGAGGATAAGCTCGGAACATATCTCATACATATAACAAGCCGCGAGCTTAACCCCGAGCAGAACGAGGCCGTCGGCAAATATCTGCACACGATAAATGACTTTGAACGTATCTCCGACCATGCGCTGAACGTTGCAGAATGCGCGCAGGAGATACACGAAAAGGGCATCGTCTTTTCCGAGGACGGTGCGCGCGAGGTGAACGTCCTCATATCCGCCGTGACCGAGGTCGCAAACACCGCGATAGATGCGTTTATCACAAACGATCTGGAAAGCGCTTACCGCGTCGAGCCGCTTGAGGAGCTTATAGATAACCTCTGCGACGAGATGAAGCTGCACCACATCGACCGCCTGCAAAAGGGCATATGCACGCTCAACCACGGCTTTGTATTCAACGATCTGCTGACAAATCTCGAGCGAATTTCCGACCACTGCTCTAACATCGCCGTTGCTCTCATTGAGCTTGAGTCGGACAGCTTTGATACGCATGAATATATAAACAGCCTCATCGAAGTCCGCTCGCACTGCTTTGATGAGTATTACGAGGAATACAGCAAAAAATTTGCTCTGTGATAACATGCCAAAATGCCTTCCCTGTGGGGAAGGCATTTTTGCTTTGATGTCAGGTGAATATATGGTATACTGAAAAAAATTTTTATTTTTGGAGTTTTATAATGCCACGGTCGAAAAATCTTGTATTTTTAATAGCTTCCATGATCATATTCGGAACCAACGGCCTGCTCGTTGCGCGCATTTCGCTCCCGAGCGCTCAAATAGTTCTGCTCAGGACCTTCTTCGGTTTTCTGTTTCTGCTCGCGGTCGTTGCCGCGCGGCGGAGCTTTTCGTTAACCGAGCTTAAATCGGACCTCGTTCCGGCCACAGTCGGAGGCGTGGCGCTGGGCTTAAACTGGGTGCTGCTGTTCGGGGCGTACAGATACGCCGGCGTGAGCATATCCACGCTTGTTTACTACTGTGGACCGATGATAGCGATAATCCTCAGCCCGATAGTTTTCAAGGAAAGGCTCACCGCCAACAAGCTGATAGCGGTCATAGCGGTCGCGGCCGGCATGCTGTGCATATCGGGAAACGTATCGAGCGGCTCCGATATGCAGACGGGGCTTCTCATGGGTGCCGGCGCTGCGGCGCTTTATGCGCTCATCATCATCGTGACAAAGCGCATAACGCACATGTCGGGGCTAAACTGCTCTGCCTATGAGCTTTTCATCTCATTTATCGTGATGGTGCTTTACCTGCTTGTAAGCGGCGTTAAGCTGCCCGTTATCCCGGCAGCGGACGATACAGTTAACGTCATCATCATAGGCTTTGTCAACACCGGGCTTGCCTATTACATGTATTTTTCCGCGCTGCAAAAGCTCCCTGCGCAGACCTCGGCACTTATAAGCTACATTGAACCGCTCACCGCCCTGATCGTATCTGCGGCGTTCCTCGGCGAAAAGCTCGGCGCAGTTCAGCTTCTCGGCGCTGTGCTCATCCTCGGCGGCGCATGCCTCGGCGAGCTGAAAATCAAAATCGGCGCAAGGCGCTGAGCATACAGAAAACCGGCTGCCAGTTGGCAGCCGGTTTCACGTTTATTTCTCAATTGACGTATAAGGCAGAGCCATCATTAATCTGTCGTACTGCTCGCCGGCCTTATCTGCGGCAGAGCCTGAAAGCTCATCGGCAAGCTTTATGATCTGCGCGTTTTTATCCACATTTTCGTATATGTCGAAAAACGCCGCCAGAGTGTCGCCCTGCTCATTATCTCCGTCGCTTGTTGCGGCAAGCGCATCGCGGTAGCGCTGCCAGTTTCCGTCGCTCAGCTCACCGAGAGTAAGCGAGCCGCGCCTGAGCTGTGCAAGAGCATCCGGACATTTTTCCTTCACGTTCTCGATCGCTTTTTCCGGATCGTCGAAGGTCGCATACAGGTCGTATTCCTCGCCGTCAAGCACAAGGCAGCTTTTGACCGACCATGTGCCGATATCCGAAAGGAGCCTGTTTGTTGTCTCCTCGCCCTGCTTATCCTTGACCTCGACAGTTCTCGGAACATTTTCATTATCATGCTCCGATGCAGGCTCATCGCGCATTGTATAGGCCGTAACTGCCGCCGAAACGACCAGCACGGCGATAATTATCCACAGTGTATACTTTTTCAAGCCGATCTCATCTCCTTAATGCTTTAATTTTTTCAACTATTTGCCATATATTTTTATCCTATCATACATTTTCTATGACATCAATGGACATTTTGTAAAAATTGCCGCCATCCGTTTGGATGGCGGCATCAGTTTGTCGAAAAACCGATCCCATTCATCAAGCTACAGCCGGATTTCGTTCAAGAAAGAGGAAAACGGCTCGAAAAAGCGGATAGATAAAACACTCCTTCCACTTCCGGGTTGCCAGTTTTTTCAGATTCATGGCAGCAAACTTAAGCTTCACCCAGTTCGTCACCTGAGCCAAGCCTCTGTATTGTGTATAACGCATAGCGTGTTTTTCTTTGGCGTCTGCAAAGACGCGTTCAATGGTCTCTTTCCGCTGCCGGTAAAGGCTCTGGTACTACTGATATCCGAGGACTCTTGTCCTCGGATATTTTTTATTATCGCAGGCTCGCCAGCTTTATCAGCATTTTTTCAAACTCTGACATTATACTGCTGTCTGAGGCCAGAACGATGCTTTTGCCATACATTTTTGTGTACGCCTCAATACTCCGGCTTGCATCGGCGGAGTAGATCACCGGGATAACTACTATGCCGCGTCGCTTTGCCTCATGCACCGCACTGCGCACATCCTCTATCGCCTCATCCTCGCTTCTGTACGCCGACGGCAATCCGTCGGACAAGACGACAAGTATCCTGCGCTTTTCGCATCGCTTTACAAGCTCCATCGACGCTGCACGTATCGAATACCCGTCCTTGTTCCCGTTTCCGGCAGCTAACTGCGTTGTCGCGTCAAAGCAGCGGCTTCCGATCTCCTTTTGCTCAAAGTCCTTTATGACGCAATGCTCAACCACATTCGGCCCGCCGTCAAAAGCGACTATTTTTGTGTATGCAATGCCTTTGAGCGCCTCTTCTATCATCGCTGCTGTCATGAGCGCAGTAAACAGCTTTGAATTTCCGTTACCGAGGCCGGTCCCCATGCTGCCGCTGCGGTCGATAAGCAGGAAAAATGCAGTTTCGCGCGCCTTTGGCGGCGTCTTGCTCTTGAAAACGTGCTTTGAGCCGAGAGGTATCTTCCAAAGCTCGCTCTCGCTGAGAACGCCGCGGCGCTGGCTGAGACTTCGTATCCGCTGCTCGCGCAGGATGCGGTCGAGCCTTTTGTGCATCTGGCGCGCTTTTTCCACATATTCCGGCGGCAGACGGCGGCGCGACGGGACAATGCTGCTTTCCTCAAACTTCACATCGGAGTATGCTCCGCCAAGTCTGAACTTATCGTCAAGGCTCAACCGACCGATGCCGGCGGTCTGAACAGCGCTCATTTTTTCATATCGTCTTTCCCTTAAGAGATCGGCAGCCGCGTTACTGAGCATCTGTTTAAGCTCAAGCTCGCTCAATGCTGCCGAACGGCGACGTGAAAAGTCCGCTCCTATGACCTCTCTGACGGAATTCGGGCCTTCTGCCGCCGCTTTTCCGAGGGCGCTGCCGGAATCATTTTTTATGCCGATTGAGCTGCTTTGGCCGTGATTCGTCGATCTTCCTGCGCTCGAGGATGCGCCTCTGTCCTCGCGACCGTCCGTTCCGGCACTCGCTTTGGGCTTAACATCCGAGCCTGTAAGGCTTCCGTTCATATCGCCGTAGCGCTTGGAATTATCGCCGCTGCCGGGACTTGCGCTGTCGCCCTTATCACCGTCGGCATCGTCTCCGTCATCGGGTGTTCCCTTGCGCTCGGTCTCAGCCTCGGCGTGACTGCGCAGATAACTGTCTTTGCCGTCTCCGCGCTGTTCGGCACGCGTATCTGCGGAAAACGCATAGTCTTCAAGATCGGCGTTTAGTTTCTCAAGCACTGCCGAAAGATCATCTTCGGCTCTGCACATGGCAGCAAGCCTTGGCATCAAAAGCGCCAAAAGTTCATTGCAAATAGTCTCACACTCGGCGCAATCTCTCGAGATCGCCGCCTTATCGATTCTTTCCTTTATATCCGCTTCCAGATCCCGGGCCGTGCCTGTAAGAGCAAAGCGCTCAAGCTCCGAAAAGAATTCCTCCAAAGCGCCGCCGTGTATCGCTGCGTCTGTCCGCGCATAGTTTACAAATCTGAGCATGGGAATATAGCCGGGGAACCGACGGCAGATAATATTATTCACCCGCGCATCTTCAAGGATGTTCATCAATCTCTGCCCGAGTATACGCCCGACGAACGGGCGAAAGCCCTGCTCGGCAAAGAGGCTCTCTGCATTTTCGCGCACTCTTTTGAGCGCGTCGGCATCCGAGCTGTTATCATGCTGCACCTCATGCGCAAGCAGAACGCGCAAGCCGGCGGTCCAATGCCGTCCATCAAAATCATCACGCAGCAGATACGGCGCGCCTCCGAGTACGATCTGCCCATTTTCGGTGCGGTTTTTCAGCGAAGTATCGAGCTTGACTGCCGAGACAAGCTTAGTGTCGTCAAGCAGGAACGACAGATTCCTTGCGAGTATGCTCTCGATCGGATCTGCCCGCAGAAATTCGGCGTATCGCTCAAACGCCACGTCTGACATTTCGCGCATCAGGGCACCATGCTTTCGATCAGCTCCGTAAGCTGCAAGCGAGTGTACTGATCCTGCGGCTTTGCGGCAACGTTGTCCATAAGCCCCCACCTGAGTCCAAGAAGCGGCTCGGCGCGCAATGCGTCAACAAGACCGCGTATCGTCATTGCATCGGGTTCAAGTCCACCGGCGGAATCGATGCGGCTTTTAATCGCACAGTATACCACATCGCAAACGTTCAGACAGTGTTCGGAAGCCGTCGGAACAACGCGGCGCAGTATTTCCTTCACGCTTTCATGCTCGGACATCTGGATAGGCGTAAAGCGGTCTATGGTCGCTTCATTCATATAATTCGTTCCGGCATAGCCCTCGTTCATGGTTATCGTGAATGAAGACTTCGGATGCATTTTTACAAGTCCGTAGCCAGGCACCTGAATTCTGCGCGCTTCGTCCGTCAGCGAGTGCAGAACGTCCGCGCATTCCGGTTTTATGGTGTTGCCCTCGTCGAGAACGACGTCCGCCCCGGCCTCTATGTAGCGAAGCATATCGCTGAGCTTATATCGCAAAGTTCCGTTTTCTATAGTCGGGCCGCCAAGCAGATCAAGCTTATCCATTTCCGCGTTGCCCTGCATTCTGTACTGCGGAACGTTAAGAATCCAGTCGAGCGTCTGCGCAAGGGTGTTCTTGCCGCAGCCCTTGCCTCCGATAAGTCTTAAATTCAAGCCCGAAAGTCTATAGGCAAGACCACGCGTCAGCTCCCCGTAAGCATCCGACTGAACGAATTTAACAGCCGGACACGGAACAAGCTCGGGATATTTGGGGTCTGCAAGCATCTGTTCAAAAGTGCTTATTATAACCTTTTGAGGAATGCCTTGCTCGGTCATGTACGCCGCCTTGTCCAGAAGCTCGGCTTCATTGCCGCAGCCGCGCTCGGATGCCCGGGATATCGCTTCGCTGACGGCCAGCGGCAGCTCATCGACCGCTTCGAACTCGGCTATAAACCCCCACGCCTCCGGATCGTCTGCCCTGCACACCGTTGCATCGTTTCTGCAAAACGCGCGTGGGCGTGCCGTAACTGCCGCCGTGCGCAGCATGGCCACAAGCCGCTCGCTCGGCGCGGCAACGATACCGATGCAGTTAAATATATCTCCTGCATCCTCGGCATGCACAAAGCACGCAGGTTCCGTTTCGTTTCCGGTGCGCACAATAACTATCTCGGGCCACTCGCCCGGCGAAACATCACGCAGCGAGCTTATAAAATCAAGCTTCATCGGCGCGCGCAGATTACTTCCTCCGCAAATGACTGTTTCTGTCCGACCTTTCATGATCCACTCCTCAGTTCCCGGCGACCGCGCCCCAGGGGAATCCCTTGGCCGGGCCGTTATAATATATATGCGGCACACTCAAAAACGCACACCGGCCTACGGACACGACGCTGTCCGGTATGTGTACGGAAAACAGGTTTGCGCACTGATAAAACGCTTCGGGCTCGATATGCGTGACACTGTCGGGAATAATAACTGAATTTAGCGCACGGCAGCGCGAAAATGCACCTTCAGATATCCGCTCAAGATTTTTTGACAGATTCACATTTCGCAGATGGACCTTGTCATAAAACGCATACGGTTCCAGACATGTAATGCTGTCGGGCATTATAAAGGTCTCAAGATATGTATAAGACACGAAGGCATACTCTTTTATCCCGCAAACGCGCACACTGTCTATCGATGACGGAAGCACTATCGTCGTCGCCGGATTAAAGCAGCCGTCGGTCGATATCATTCCGGTATCGCTGTCAAAAACGAAGTTCTGTGCCTCGGCTTCGGCTCCGCTGACGGGCATGGTGTCCCACGGGCGCTCGGCAAGCCAGCGCCGCGTTTCGGCCTCGGTCCGCGTTTTCCGTTCCTCTATGTAGTCGCGCATCGCGCTCATATCGCATTTTTGCGAAAAAAATACTGCCAGATCGTCCGGAGTGAGCGTAAGTCGGTAGCCCCGAGGCAGCTCGATCTTCATCTTGACAGGCAGTATCTTTTTTATATAATTGCAGGCTTCGTCATAGCGCGAAAGCACCTTTTTATTCAAAACAAACGGCTTATCGAGCGTGCAAGCCTCGACTCCGTCGGGCGTTTCAAGACCCACGAAGCAGTTGTTGCCGTTGAGTATTATTCCAACATCGTCAAACCGAGACGGACTTACCGACAGATTCTCCATTACTCCGCCCTCCAACACATCGTTACAATATTATCATATCGTCTATACGGATTTTTTTCTGCAACATTTGTCACACACGAAGTCCCAAAAGCAACCGTTTGAAATTGAATTGAAATAGAATTATCCCCCAAGGCTTTAAGTCTCGGGGGATAACTTGATGGAAGGCGAACAGATATCAATTTTTACCTAAGTTCATTTTTCGCCCATCATGCGGATAATGTCCGCGCGGCGGCGCTCGTAGGCGGCCATATTTGTCTCCTCGAACCGAAGCTTCGGCTCCTTAACGCCGAGAAGCGCCATGAGGTATTTGACAAACGGCGGATTCATCATCAAAAACGGCCCGACCATCGAGGTCGCAAAATAGTTTTTGATACGCACGCCCTCGAGCTTTGACTTTTTGTTAATGCCGATACCGTACTTGGCCTCGGCAAAGTAAAAGTCCGAGTTATCTCCGTAAAGCTGCGAAAACTCCGCCTTGAAGCCGACAAGCTCCATATCCTCGAACGCGCACAGCTGAGTTGAATTAAATCTGTGCATCATATCGCGCTTTGCGTGCAGCGGAACAAGGCCAAGACCGGCAATGCGGCTGCCGTCCTCGTTCTCGATATATTCGCAGAACACCTCGCCGGCGTTCGCCGTCATGAGAAACACAACGCCGCAGTCTATAAGCTCGCGCAGTCTGTCGCGATAGGGCATGAGTTTTTTTATCGCAAGCTCCTGGCCGTGCTCGGTCATCGCGCCCATGATTATCATATCGACCTTTTCGGAAGCAAAGCGCGGCTCGTCGTTGTAGCCGGTTTCGATAAGCTCGGCCTCCGGCATGCAGCGCGAAAGATACTTCCAGTTCCAGCAGTCGCCGAAAAGGTTTGCAAATTCGGGAAACAGCACCTCTATCTTCATGCCTGTGCCTCCTTTTCCTCAAGACGGGCAAGTATGCCGTCGCGCACCTGCTTTGTAAGCTGCGGCGTTGTAAGATCGTGCAGGATAAACACCTTGTCCGTTCCGTCAAGCTCAAGCTCGGCAGGAGCGTCGGTCTCGTGCTCGACGCAGCGGATCTTTTCCTCCGGAACGCCGGCAAGCAGCAGGCGCAGGTGATAGTCGTGCATTCTAACGCCGCCGACAACGATGCGCTTTATGCTCTCATCGTTTAAAAACTCGAAGTCTGCATCGTAGACCCATGTGACTATCTCGGTCGTTTTCTTATACGTCAGGTCATCGAGCATAACGATGACCTCCTTCACGCCCGGCTCCGAGCGGATATAGTCAAAGACGATAGAGCACGCAACGGGGTTCTGCCCCTTGGTCATGTTCGTCACGACCTCGACGCCGTTTTTCTCGACATTCGTGTAGCGCGACTTGACGATGCTCATGTGCGAAAAGCTTTTTGCGATATTCTCCGCCGACAGGCCCAGCTCGCGAAGAAGCGTAACGACCGTGACCTGGTTATAGGTGTTGAACACGCTGTCGTTAATAAGCGGATACTCCTCCTCGCCCTTATCCGAGCGCACGGTAAAGCAGCGCTTTTCATAGTCGGGCGATGCGAGATAATCCGCCTTGGGCGAGGCAAAGCCGCAGCCGGGGCACTTCATCTTGCCGATGTGGTGATAGCGAACATATTCATACTGAAGCTTTCCGCCGCAATAGGGGCATGCGCGCATATCGTTTATTATATTGACGCACTCGTCCCTGTCGGTCGGCAGGCGGCTCAGTGAGAAGTAGCTGCGCTTGTTGTCCTTTTTAAGCCGGCTGCTTATAGGGTCGTCGGCATTGAGGATCATGTGCGTATCGTCCGGCAGAGCGGAGTCGATAAACGAGAATATAAACTCCGGGTGCGCGTTGCGCTGGATAGAGTCGCGGAACAGGTTCGTGCACACGGCGTAGTCGGGGTGAACGTATTTGTATATCCTCAGCGAGCTGCGCTCATCGACCTCGAACACGGCATAGTCAAACTTTGCCTTGCCGCCGAGGGTGCTGCCGGATATGAGCGAGGTCGCAATGCCGGCGTCGGTGTTCGAGCCTGCGCGGTTATTGAGCACCTTGAAGCCTGCGTCGGACAAAACGTCAAGGATCATGTTGCAGCAGGTGGTTTTTCCGTTTGTGCCGGTGACGGTTATTATGGTTTTGGGCTTGTCAATCCTGCCGAGGAAATCGGGGCAGAGCTTTATCGCAAGCTTGCCGGGGAAATAGCTTGCGTTCATGCCCAAAAGCTTTTGCAGCCACATGGCGAGCTTTCCGAATATCAGGGCAATTATAAATCTCAGATTCTTTTTCATCTTAGCCTTCCTTTTGAGATTGATATAATTTTATATTATATCTCACTGTGTCTGTCATTGTCCACATGTTTTTGTTTTCTTGACCGCAGCTGCATTTTAATGTATATTATTATAATCAGAGATTGGAGGGATGAAGCATGCCGTGGTATGCATATGTAGCGTTTTTGGTGCTTGCCGTCATCGGATATTACGTTATCGTTGAGATAAAAACAAAAAAAGCGCTGAAAGAAAAGAAATCTGCCGACAGAAAGGCCGCAAAGGCGGCGGCCAAAAAGTCCAAGTCCGCAAAGAAAAAACCTAAGTCACGCAAATAAATTAGAATTTCTCAAAAAAACTTTTTCAAAAATTGTTGACAAGAGGCAAAAAATCTGTTATATTAACTGAGCCGTGGCCGAGTGGTTCAGTCGGTTAGAACGCCGGCCTGTCACGCCGGAGGTCGAGGGTTCAAGTCCCTTCTCGGTCGCCACAGATGCCCCTTTTTTAAGGGGCATCAACTTTGCTGCTGTAGCTCAGTAGGTAGAGCGCATCCTTGGTAAGGATGAGGTCGGCAGTTCGAATCTGCCCAGCAGCTCCAAGATAAGCCCTGAAGTCATTCGATTTCAGGGCTTTCTTGATTTTGTCATAGCCTGACAATAAATTGGGCGGTGAATTATATGAGCAAAAAAACAATCGGCATTCTCGGCGGCATGGGGCCTGCCGCGACGGCCGACCTGTTCACAAAGATCATAAACAACACCGAGGCAGGCTGCGATCAGGATCACCTGCACGTCATCATTGACAGCAACACCAACATCCCCGACCGCACCGAGGCGCTCATTCACGGCGGAGCAGACCCCACGGAGCCGATGACGCAGAGCGCGCGCCGCCTTGCCGAGGCCGGGGCCGAGCTTATCGTCATGCCGTGCAACACGGCGCACGGCTTCTACGACGCCGTGTGCGCGTCCGTGACGGTTCCCGTGCTCCACATGATAAAGCTCACCGCCGAGGAGCTTATGCGGCACGAGATCACGCGCGCCGGGCTTCTCGCTACCGATGGCACGGTGCAGAGCGGAATATACGAAACCTGCTTTGCCGGCAGCGGCATCGAGCTTATAACGCCCTCGCCCGAGGCTCAGGCCGCCGTTATGGATCTTACCTATAACGGAGTTAAGGCCGGCAAGCTCGATTTTGACACGTCGGGCTTTGAAAAAGCAGTCAACGAGCTTTTTGATAAGGGCGCGCAGACGCTCATCCTCGGCTGCACGGAGCTTCCCCCCGCATTTGATATGTACGGCCTTGACTACGAGCACATCGACCCCACCCTTGTGCTTGCGCGCGCGGCAGTCCTTGCCGCCGGCGGCAAGCTGCGCGAGGCATAAAAATCACCTCCCACGCTTAAGCTGACGAGAGTCGAACCCATATCGCCTGTCGTCAGCTTAGTTCCGTGGGAGGCTTTTTGTTATTCGCCCGACGATGGGATCGTTATCTCGCGGTCATAGCCCGCGCCGTAGCAGAAGGAGTGTATCTTCCCCTCCGACGGATTTATGACGTTCACGACAAAGGACGTATCGTCGGCCGTGTCGTGCGTTTTTGCGTACGTCGTCGTCTCGCCGTACTCTATGCCGTTCGAGTCCGCGCCCTCGTTCGAGCCAAGCTCGTTGTTGTAAAAGTAGCACATGTTCGGCGTTGCCACGCGCAGAACGTCAAACTCCGTGTTGCCGCTGTCCTGAACGTCGCTGAGCTTTGCAACTGCAAAATTGTGCGTATGTCCGTGGAACGCGGCGTAAATCTTCGCGCTGTTTGAGTCCTTGAAGGACACCGTCATGCCCGAGAGCGTGACCGAGCCGCCGTCAACATACTGCTTGAGAATGTTGCCAAGAGTTTTGGCCGAGCTGTTCTTATCCTGATTTTCCGTAAAATCGAGCGGATAGTGCGACAGTATCACGATGCCCCAGCCGGCCTTTGCCCCGACGGCCTTGAGCGCCCTTGCAAACCAGAGCCGCTGCGTGAGCGAAACATTGTCCCAGCTCATGCCGATCTCGGCGGTGCTCAGGCAGAAAACGCGCAGCTTTTTCTCGTCGAAGTCGCGATAGCAGTAGCCCTCGGTGGTGCTGCCGTAGGTCGCGCCCTCGTTATAGCGGCCGACATAGGTGTATATCTCCTTGGGCTGGAGCCATGTGTTGTCGTTTGTCTCCAGCGCGCGGCGCAGTCCGTCGCGGTCGCCGGGAGTGCGAAACTGCGGAATACCGCCAAAGCCCTCTTTTAAAATTGCGTTTATCTCGGCAAAATGCTGCCTGCCCTGCGCGAGCGTAGTCGTCTCGCTGCCTATGCTGTAGTCGCCCAGGAAGCAGCAGAAGTCAATGCCCGGCAGAATGTAGCTGAGCGCCTTCATTGCCATTCCGGCGTGCAGATTGCCGTCTGCGATGTATTCGTCGTCGCTGTGATGGTGCGCATCGGATGCGGCTATAAAGGTTATGCTGTCGGTCGTCTGCACGGCGCTTACCTTTTTTGCGACCGCGAGCGCCTCGGTCCTGACGTACTCGGGAACATCCGTCTGCACATACTTATCGCCCGTTTTCATCGACTCTATCGCCGATGCCATCTGCGAGAGCTTATACGTCGTGCTCGAGCCGTTCCGCAGTCGTATAGCCGCCGCAACGGCCTGAACATCCGCTTCCTCATAAAGCTTTTTTGCCATCAGTAGCTCACCTCACTTCCGTCTGCGACCTCAATGGTCTTATCCTTGAGACCGGTGTATTCGTAGCTTTCAACCCTGTCGCCAAGCTTTATCGTCAGTATCTTATATGGCGATACCTCAGGCTTGTCTATCGGCTCGTCATCTCTGTCGGTGATGCACTCGGCGCAGCGGAACACCGCCGGGGTCGAGGTGTGCAGTTGCCCGGCGTAAAGGCCGACGGCTATCCACGGGCGCTTTTTTATAACAGGCAGCGCGCAGCTTGCCCCCGTGAAATCAACATCCTTGTATTTGCCGTTGCGATAGCCTATGCGCATGGTCTTTTTGTCGTATGCCGCCCACTCGGCGTCAAGCTCGAAATTTACCGTGTAGTCGCTGTTGCCGCAGACGATGAGCGTCTCGTCCCCGACCGCGATCTTGTCTTTAACTTTGATGTTTATGTCCATGAGAATTCTCCTTTTCATGCTGCCGTGGGCAAAAAGCTCGAGGCTGCTTTCTGCATCGGCATCTTTGATAGTAGCAAAAATGCGTAATTTGTCAATGCAAGTGCTATGCTATCGCGTAATTTTTTGCTCAATGGACAATCGCGGCAATGTGTGGTATGATGGTGAAAAACGTAATCAAGAGGTAATATTTATGGCAAATTCGGAACTTAGCCAGCAGCAGATAGATCAGATATCGCGCATGGGCATAAAAAAGCTCATCGGCAAATACAGCCGGTCGCAGGGCAAGGATCAGCAGTCGCTGACCATGCTGCTCGAGCAGCTTGCGAAAACGCCGATGTACTTTGCCGTGCAGAAAAACGGCGCGTCCTCCGCGATGCTCAATTTTATAACGCTTACCGTGAACAATCAGGTATTCATCCCCATTTTCACCGATCCCGATGAGTTCGGGAAGCTCAAGGATCAGTGCGACTGCGTGTGCTTAAAGCCGATGGACTATTTCCAGATGCTCGTTGACAACAAGCGCCACGCCGTTGTAAATCCTTTCGGCACATATTTTCTCATGTGGCCCGAGCTTGTGCGCGATCACATGCTGCCTTATATGAAGGAAGCCGCGGACTTCGAGCGCGAACAAAACCCCGACTTTAAGCCTATATCGTGAAAGAGTATCCGCCATGAACATTGAACAAGTCGCGGATAATATATACACCTTTCCGATCGTTCTGCCGAACAATCCGCTCAAGTGGCTCAACTGCTATGTTGTAAGCTCCGGCGGCAGGAATCTGCTTATCGACACCGGGTTTAATCGCCCTGAATGCCGCGAGGCTCTGCTCGACGGAATGCGGCAGCTTGGTCTGACGGCAGACAACACCGACATTTTTCTCACCCATCTGCACTCGGATCACACCGGCAACGCCGCCTATCTCGCCGGAGAGGGCTTCAGCGTTATGATGGGCAGGACAGATCACCGCGTCGTTACCATGCCGCAAAGCGAAAAGCACAGGGAAACCCACGCGCGGTTTTTGCGCGAAGGCATGCCGAAAGAGGATCTTGCGCTGTGGTCTGCCAAATCCCCGGCAATAAAATTCGCGCCCGGTGCATTCCCGGCGCGCGAGCTTGACGACGGCGACGTGCTGTGCTACGGCGGCTACGAGCTGCGCTGCCTTGCAACGCCGGGGCACACCCCGGGGCATCTTTGCCTTTTTGACGAAAAGCGAAAGCTCATTTTCCTCGGTGACCATGTTCTTTTCGACATAAGCCCGAACATCTGCGCGTGGAACGGCGTTCCCGATTCGCTCGGCGATTACCTGCGCAGCCTGGAGCTTATGAAAAGTCTCGATATCGAAACCGCGCTCCCGGCGCACAGAGCGCGCGGCGAGCTTACGCTGGGCGAGCGTGCGCAGCAGCTGATAGAGCATCACCGGCTGCGGCTCAACGAGGCCGAGCGGCTCGTTCACGAGAACCCGGGCGTCACCGCATACGAGCTTGCCGGCCTGATGACCTGGCGCATAAGAGCGAAAAACTGGGCCGACTTTCCGCCCTCGCAGAAAGGCTTCGCCTTCGGCGAAACGCTCGCGCATCTGGACACGCTGCTTGCAAGCGGCGCGATCGAGCGCCTTTTCGGCGAAAACGGCATCGTTACTTACAGATAATATGAAAACCTCTCACGTCAAATGACATGAGAGGTTTTTTGCTTTTGTCAGCTTATCATTTCAACACCGTCGTCTGACGGATAAAACTGAAGCGCGTTCTGTATCATTCGGAATGCGCCGCTGTCATCCCAAAAGCCCGACTTTCTGTATTCCTCGGCGGTCATCGCCGGATACTGAAGCCAGCTTTGCTGATGCACATAGTTTATCCAGCTGCTGATGATGTAGTCATCCGCAAGCTCAGAGGTCGCATAGGCGACGTATCCGCGGCAATTCTCGCCGTTTCTCGGCACGGAGAACGAGGCAAAAACATCGCTGCGCGTTCTGATCCCGAAAAAGACGCTGTCGTAATCGTAGGTTTCGGATCTCAGCGAACGGTAGGGCGCTGCAAAGGTCTTGCCGCCGCTGTCATACAGGACGCGGCCGCTCACCTCGCCGTCGGATGCCCAGCCATCCGAAACCTCGGTGTAGGTCGGCCAGAGCTGAACTGCCTCCGTGCCGTAAAAGCCGGGATCGGTAAGCCACAGGAAGTGGTGGAAAATGACCCACCTCTCATCCGATACCTGCACCGCGACGCCGGTCATGCGGAGCTTCTTGTCGTAAACCGTGTCCTGCACTACTCGGCGGTTTGCTCCGCTGCCGGATACGCTCGTTACCGTTCTGCCGCCGTCTGCCGGCTTATCCTCAACGTCCGTGACGACGCGCAGAGCGCCGTCGCAGGCTGCGATATCCTTCGGATTAAGATCGTTCAAAACGTACTCCGGGAAGCCAAGCTCGAGCAGCTTATCCTCAACGTCCGTGACGACGCGCAGAGCGCCGTCGCAGGCTGCGATATCCTTCGGATTAAGATCGTTCAAAACGTACTCCGGGAAGCCAAGCTCGAGCAGCTTATCCTTTATCTCCTCAACGCCGCTGTTCTCAGACTCCTCCGCCTCGCGCCAGTCCATTGCATAGCTGCTGCCGAAGACATAGCCCAGCACGCAGCCGACTAAAACGACGGCGCTCAGCGCGATAACGATGCACTTATCCGTAATCCTCACCGGCTGCGGAGTTATCGAATATCCGGCCTCGTCAAGCTCGCCGGAGAGCTTATAAAGATTGCGGATAATGCAGATATAAGCGACGACCATTGCCAGCAGGATTATAGTACCCTCGTACCCGGCCACGGCCAGCACGCCCATGAGTGCATACCAGACAATGAGAGCCGCGGCGCATTTCGCGCTCGGCGGAAGGCCGACCTTGGCCTTGACCGCCTTCAGTCCCTGCCAGAGGCAGACAAACTCGGCAAGCATAAGAACAACGCTCGCCGCCGTCAAGGCCGATGTAACGGAAGGCGTCAGAATCGTCGCATGGAAAGTGGTCGTATTCAGAACAAGCGTCGGGAAAAAGTATGCCGCGCGGATGATCGTTACGGCAAAGCATGCGTTAAACCACCTGTTCTCGCGCCGCAGAGCGCGAAAGCCGAGCAGCTGTAGCACAATGCCGACGGCAGGGAGAATGTAATTTAAGCACAGGAAGTTGAGCGTTATCGCACACAGTGCCATACCGGCGAGCACGCGGTTTGCCGCTTTTTTCCACGGCGTTATCTCCGCAACGATATCCTCCGGCGGAGTTTCCGCAACACTGCCTTCGAGCAGCGTATCAAATTCCTTTTCGCTCATGGAGCTCCAGTCACGATCATTCACACGCCTCACCTCCCAAGCTTTTGCGAAGCTGCTTTTTCACGCGATACAGCTTTCCCTCGACGGCGCGCTCGGTCATGCCAAGCTCCGCCGCTATCTGGGCGGTTGACTGCCGATAATAATACTTTCTGTAAAACAGAAGCCGGTCTTTGTACGATAAGCGGCTCAAAGCGGTCTTTAATGCCTCCTGCCGCTCCTTTTTAAGCAGCGCCTCCTCGGGTGAGAGCTCTGGCGACGGCGTACTCTCGGAAAGCTCCTCGGCGCTGCTGCCGGAGGCCCTGCGCGCATGGTTGAGCGCAGTGTTTCTTGTTATCGCCGTAAGCCACGCGTGAAAGCTGCCCTTCTCGCCGTCAAACTGCCCGATCTTTTCCCACACGCGCATCGAGACCTCGGACAGGCAATCCTCCCTGTCCTGCGGATTTTGCAGTATAGGCGCAATGATGTATCTCATGAGCGGCCCGTAATGGAGCAGCAGCGCGTCCATGCCCTGTTCGTTTTTCTCAAGCAGCAGCCGCTCGACCGTGTTCTCCTGCACATCACCGCCTCCTTTAGCGCTGTCTGTCTATCTCATTATACACGACGCGGCCGAAAATCCCACGCATATTTTTTGAGCGCAAAAAAACGGACGTTCTCTCGAACGTCCGTTTTCGGGTTTTATTCTTTATTCGCAGACAAGCTCGCCGTCGCGCACATCGACCTTGATGACGTGGCCTGCCGGCATATCGCCTGCAAGGATTGCGCGCGCAATGAGCGTTTCGACGGTGCTCTGGAGATATCTCTTCAAAGGACGCGCGCCGAACACGGGGTCAAAGCCGCGGTCGATGATAAGCTGCTTTGCGCTGTCGGTGATCTCAAGGCCGAGGCTCTTGTCCTCAAGGCGCTGCCTGAGCGCGGAGGTAAGGATATCAATGATACCGTTAAGCTCCGTCTTGGTAAGCGGCTTGAAGCAGATGATCTCGTCAAGGCGGTTGAGGAACTCCGGCCTGAACTGCTGATGCAGCTGAGTCATGACCTGCTGCCTTGCGCTCTCTTCGATCTCGCCCTTATCGTTTATGCCTTCAAGCAGATACTGGCTGCCGAGGTTGGAGGTCATGATGATAATGGTGTTCTTGAAATCGACCGTGCGTCCCTGCGAATCGGTGACGCGGCCGTCGTCGAGGATTTGCAGCAGGATGTTGAAAACATCCGGGTGCGCCTTTTCGATCTCATCAAACAGTACGACGGAATACGGTTTTCTGCGCACAGCCTCGGTAAGCTGACCGCCCTCGTCGTAGCCGACGTATCCGGGAGGCGCGCCGATGAGCCTTGAGACGGAGAATTTCTCCATGTATTCTGTCATATCGATCCTGACCATGTTGTGCTCATCATCAAACAGGCACCTTGCAAGAGCCTTTGCAAGCTCCGTTTTGCCGACGCCCGTGGGGCCGAGGAACATAAACGAGCCTATCGGTCTGTTCGGGTCGCCTATGCCGGCACGCGAGCGCCAGATGGCCTCGGTGACCTTCTGCACGGCCTCGTCCTGGCCTATGACGGATTTATGCAGCACCTTATCAAGGTTCAGCAGCTTCTCGCGCTCGCCCTCGAGCAGCTTTGAAACGGGGATGCCCGTCCACTTGGCCACGATGCCGGCGATTTCCTCTTCGGTGACGGTGTCGTGCACCATGCTGCTGGCCTTGCGCTCCTCGCTGAGCTTCTCGGCCTCCTCGAGCTTCTTTTCAAGCGCAGGCAGGTCGGAGTATTTGAGCTTTGCAGCCGTTTCGTACTCATACCTGAGCTGAGCATTCTCGATATCGGCGTTCATCTGCTCGATCTGGCTCTTGAGCTTCTTGACCTCGTCAACGCTGCCCTTTTCGGCCTCCCAACGGGACTTCTGCTCGTTGAACTCGTCCTTGAGGTTTGCAAGCTCCTCGGTGAGCTTTGCAAGACGATCCTGCGAAAGCTTATCGGTTTCCTTTTTAAGCGCCGTTTCCTCGATCTCAAGCTGCATGATCTTGCGGCGCATGTCGTCAAGCTCGGCAGGCATGGAGTCGATCTCGGTGCGGATCAGCGCGCAGGCCTCATCGACAAGGTCGATGGCCTTATCGGGCAGGAAACGGTCGGAGATATAGCGGTTTGAAAGCGTTGCCGCCGCGACGATGGCGTTATCGTGGATGCGCACACCGTGATAGACCTCATAGCGCTCTTTAAGTCCGCGGAGGATGGAGATGGTGTCCTCAACCGTCGGCTCATCGACCTGAACGGGCTGGAACCTGCGTTCGAGCGCCGCGTCCTTTTCGATGTACTTGCGGTACTCGTCAAGTGTCGTTGCGCCGATGCAGTGCAGCTCGCCGCGCGCGAGCATGGGCTTTAAGAGGTTGCCTGCATCCATGCTGCCCTCTGTCTTGCCTGCGCCGACAATTGTATGCAGCTCATCAATAAACAGGATGATCTGACCGTCGGACTGCTTGATCTCCTCGAGCACCGCCTTCAGGCGCTCCTCGAACTCGCCGCGGTACTTTGCGCCGGCTATAAGCGCGCCCATATCGAGCGAGAATATCGTTTTGTTTTTAAGTCCCTCGGGCACATCGCCGCGGACGATACGCTGAGCAAGTCCCTCTGCAATAGCGGTCTTGCCGACGCCCGGCTCGCCGATGAGCACAGGGTTATTCTTCGTCTTACGCGAAAGAATGCGGATGACGTTTCTTATCTCGGTATCGCGGCCGATGACCGGGTCGAGCTTATTGCTGCGCGCACGCTCGACAAGGTCGGTGCCGTATTTTTTAAGCGCATCATAGCTGTTTTCGGGGTTATCGCCCGTGACGGGGCCCTTTTTGACCTTCGACAGCTCCTCGGTGAATTTTGCCTTGGTTATGCCGTGGCCGTCAAAAATGCGCTTTATCGCCGGCGTGGGGGATGCAAAAATGCCGATCATGACGTGCTCGACGGACAGATACTCATCGCCCAGGCTCTTTGCCGATTTCTCGGCGGCGTTCATAACGCGCTCGGCCTCGCGCGAGAGGTAGATATCATAGTCTCCGGAGACCTTGGGCATGCCCTCGATCGCCGTGTCAAGCTCGGAGAGCACCGCGTTGCAGTCAACGCCCATCTTGCCCAGCAGCGACGGGATAAGGCCGCCGTCCTGATCAACGAGCGCGTACAGCAGATGCTCGGGGGTGATATACTGATTGTTGTTTTCCATCGCCATTGATTTGGCGGTCTGGATCATTTCAAGTGTCTTTTGGGTGAAGTTCTGTGCATTCATAAAAACACCTTCTTTTTCTTTAAAATTAGATTAAAATATCGGCTCTCCTTAGCTGGGAGAAGTAACAGGCTTCAATGTCGCGGGCGTTAAGGCGTCCGCTGAGATAGCCCTTCATCATGGTGTCGAAAAGTTTGATGTATTCCGAGATCACCTTTGCCAGCTCGTCCGACGAGCAGTCGTGAGCCGGAACGGAAATGGAACGGATGAACTTTCCGTCATACAGAGCATATTTCGGCGGCTCCTGCTCCATCAACGGGCGCAGGTGCGCATCCTCGATGCTCTTCCAGATACGAAAGAATTCCGTCATCGAGCGGATAAGCGATGCCGACTGCGTGCGGAAAATGACCGTCAGCTCGCCGAGGCTGTCGCTGTCGCCGCGGTAAAGCTCGACCTCGTATTTAACCGTCGGACGGTATTTATACTCCAGCGAGGATTTGAGCGACATCGTCATCGTATTCGGCGAAACAAACGGAACAAGCTCACGCGACGGCGTCATCATCTGCTCGATGGCAGAGAATATATCGTTTATGCGCCGCTCGGGCGTTACGAGATTTACATGCTCTGCAAGGATCTGATTTATAAGATTTGAGCGGTTGGTTCCGAGTCTGTGAGCAAGCCTGTCGACCTCGGCGACCACTTCATCCGAAAGCATTAAGCTGTAAAGTGTCTTTTTCATGGCTCCTTCTCTCTTTCATCATGGCTTACGGGCCGTATCCTAAGACCCGACCCTGATATTTTTTCTTTATGAGCTTAATATACTCCTCTCTTTTTAATTTGTCAAGAGTTTTATATAAATATTTTTGCAAATTATATAAAATATATTTTTAATGACGGAGCATTCAGCTCCGCCATTGATCATTTATATATCTCCGCTTCAACAAACAACCGCCCCTTGCGGCTCATTCCGCCGGAGGATGAGACGGTTCCCTTGCCATAGCCGCGCAGAGAGATCACGTCGCCGGGCGATATGGCCGCATCGTTTTTGATGCACACTGAGTAGTTGAGGCTCGCCGCGCCCTCTGCTATATGCGACGAAGCCGCCGTGCGCGAAAGGCCGAATATTCCGGCCAGGACCGCGTCAAAGCGCATGCTTTTTACAGAAAACGAAATGTGCTTTACCTTGCGCTCGGGCGCTTTAAGCTCGCCGAGCGGCACGGGGCTTACCTTTACGCCGCATCTGCCGACCTTGTCAAGCCCATCGGCAACATGGCGCTCAACGCTCTGCATGAGGAATATCACCGCATCCTCGCCGCTGACCCAGATATCGCCGAGCCACTCGCGCTTTATGCCAAGCCCCATCACAGCGCCCATATAGTCGCGGTGCGAAGGCTTCCCTAAATGAGCCTTTGCGCGCAGCACGCTTATGTATTCGGATGCATCAAAGCCGTCCTCCTCCATATAAAAAGGCAGGAAGAACGCAGCGCGCCGCTCGCAGCCCTCGTTTCCGCCGCACAGCAGCATTTTGCAGTCGGGCGCAGACTTCGCCCAGGCCTCAAGCGCAAACTGCTCTGCCGGCGTCAGGAAAGCCGTGTGCGTGACGCTCGCCGTTTTTTCGCATCGGCGGCACAGATCCTCCGCGCGCCGGATAAGCTCATCGTTTTCCATCAATGTACTCCATGATCATTTTCATCACTCCGTCAAGCTCGTCGGAGAATTCCTTCACCGACATGCGCAGAACGCCCGAGCGCATGGCCGAAAGGCGAATGAGCGAGTCGTTCGTGACGACTTTTACGGAATAGTTTTTGCCGATATCGTTTGCAAGGCGCTCGATATACATATCGGCGGTCTCGTTTTCCTTGGTGTAAACCGTGCGTATACCATGCGTTTCGCGCTCGCCGGTGTTTCCGGCAACGCGGTAGCCGTCGAAAACGAGCACAAGCTCGCAGTCGCGCATGGCTCGGTAGCTGCGCAGCACATCGGAAAGGCGCTCGCGTGCAAGCGAGAGCGAGGCCGCGGCAAGCTCCTTGTACTCCGGCGCGCCGAAAATGAAGTTATAGCCGTCCACTATGACGTACTCGCGCTTTGACGGCGCAACGGAATACTCCGGTGCTTCCGCCGTTTTCGCGCGCGTATACATTCTGCGGCGCACGGGGCCGAATTCACGCTCCATGATAGCTTCAAGCTCTTTGTCGTCAATGGAAAAATAACGCGGCCTGCTGAACTCCTCGGGCGCTTTCTCGCCGCCGAGATCGGGGTTTAGGTGTATATACTTTTCCGTCTCGTTCCATTTCACGACCGTTCCCGCTCCGTGCGAGCAGAAAACGGAATCGGGCGTGTTGTCAACATCCGCCTCGGGGTCATAGCCGATGCTCTCAATGACCTGCTTTTCGTTGTGGCAGGGGTAATATCCTGCCGCCCGGCAAACGATCCTGCCCTTGCCGGAGGTGTAGGACGCAAGAGTCTCGGCATAGCCGTTCATCTCGGAAACGGGCGCAATGCCGGTTATGACGCTGCTGCCCTCGGTGTCGAATTTTCCGCTCATTGCGCGCACATCGCTTATGGCCCGGCCTATCTGCTCGGGCAGGACCTCGATGCGGAAATCATACCACGGCTCGAGCAGCACGCTTTTCGCCTTCATAAGCCCCTGCCGCACCGCGCGGTACACGGCCTCGCGGAAATCTCCGCCCTCGGTGTGCTTGACATGCGCCCTGCCGGCTATGAGGCTGATCCTCACATCCGTAAGCGGCGAGCCGGTCAGAACGCCCAAATGCGTTTTTTCAGCAAGATTTGTCATGATAAGGCTCTGCCAGTTGCGGTCAAGCTCATCTAACGGGCATCGGCTTTCAAAGCTAAGCCCCGAGCCGCGTTCGGCAGGCTCAATGAGCAGATGAACCTCCGCATAGTGGCGCAGCGGCTCAAAATGCCCCACGCCGTGCACCGGCTCCGCTATGGTCTCCTTATAGGCAATGCCGCCCGACGCTATGCTCACGTCAAGGTCAAACCTTTCGCGGATAAGCTCGGTGAGCACCTCGGTCTGCACCTTGCCCATTATTTTCACACTTATCTCGCGCAGGCGCTCGTTCCACTCGATCTTCAGCTGAGGATCCTCGTCCTCGAGCTGCTTTAGCTGCCTGTAGGCGACGAGCGCGTCGGTTCCCTCCGGCAGAGAGATCTTATATGACATTACCGCTTCCGTATCCGGCTGCATGCCGTCGCTCTCGAAGCCGAGGCCCTGACCGGCGTATGTATCGTCAAGCCCCTGCACGGCGACGATGCTGCCGGCGCGCGCCTCCTGCACGGTTTCGTAATTTGCGCCGGAATATACGCGCAGCTCCGTGACCGTTTGGCCGTTTACGCTGTCGCGATTGTGCAGCGCGCCGCCGGTTATCTTCATGCAGCTTAGGCGCCGGGAGTGCGCATCGCGCATTATCTTATACACCCTTGCGCCGAACTGCTCGGGATACTCCGGGCTGACGGCGTATTTTTCTATAAATTCAACAAGCTCACTCACGCCCTCGAGCTTGAGTCCCGAGCCGTACAGCACCGGGAAGAGCTTTCTTTCGATCATCAGGCGCGAAATATCGCCGTCGTCGATATCTTCGCCGGACGCGAACTTTTCAAAAAGCTCCTCATCGCACATGGCTATACCCTCGCGAGTCTCCCGCGAAGTGTCCGAAAGGTCGAAGCAGCCCTCCGAAAGCCGCTCGCGCAGGTCGGAGAGTATCCGCTGTCTGTCGCTGCCCGTAAGATCCATTTTCGTTGCGAAAATGATCGTCGGCACATTGTGCCGCTCAAGCAGCCGCCAGAGCGTTTCGGTGTGCGCCTGAACGCCGTCGGTGCCGGATATGACGAGCAGCGCATAGTCGATAACGTCGAGCGTGCGCTCGGTCTCCGCCGTGAGGTCGGCGTGTCCGGGCGTGTCAAGAAGGCACAGCTCCATATTGTCGGTACGGAGCTGCGCCTGTTTTGAAAACACGGTTATACCGCGCTCGCGCTCGATCTTATGCGTATCGAGCGCGGTGTTGCGATGATCGACCCTGCCGAGCTTTCTTATGCTGCCGCAGGTATACAGCAGCGCCTCGGACAGAGTCGTTTTTCCGGCATCGACATGCGCCAGGATGCCGAGAACAAGCTTTTTCATAGTGTTATCAGTTCGTATTCGCGGCTTCCCACGCCGAGAGCTGCGGCTGCCTCGATCGTGTGTACTCCGTTGCGCGACTCGATGCGCTTTATAAGATCGCCCTTGCCGGGATCGTCGCTTGCGTACACGAGGTCAAGGCAGGCCTGATCGAGCGCTACGGGGTCGAGCGAGGACAGTATGCCGATATCGCCGAGCTTGGGATCCTCGGCCACGGCGCAGCAGTCGCAGTCAACGGACATGTTCTTCATTATATTCACAAACGCCATTTTGCCGCCGAAGTGATCGACGATGCTCTTTGCCGCGTCCGCCATGCACTCAAGGAAGCTGTCGTGGTCTGCGTGCCAGTAATCCTCGGTGTTCTTCACGCCGTGGATATACTTTTTGCCGTAGCTTGACGCGATGCCGATCGAGATATTCTTCAGCGCGCCGCCGTAGCCGCCCATCGGGTGGCCTTTGAAGTGCGACAGAACGAGCATGGAATCGTACTCCGGCAGCGTTTTGCCGACATAGTTTTTATCAAGATGCCTGCCGCCGACAACGGGAATGGTCATTTCGCTCTCGGCATCCATGATGTCAACGTCGGCGATCTCGACCCAGCCGTGCAGCTGCATGGTCTTTTTGTGTGCCTCGGTGGTATCTCTTTGTCCGTCATATGCAGTGTTGCATTCTACTATCGTTCCGCCGACGCGGTCAACGGCCGGCTTCATAAAATCGGGGCGCAGGAAGTTCTGGTTGCCCGGCTCGCCGCTGTGCAGCTTCACGGCAACGTTGCCCTTTAGCTCTACGCCCAGCGCTTCATATGCTCGCACAACGTTTTCCGGACTTACTTCCTTTATGAAATACACTTTTGACTTTTCCATACTGTTTCTCCTTTTCTCAGTTTAACGCACAAATTATATAATATTATTCCCATTTCTTCAATATTAGCTATTCCAATTTTAATAGAAATATAATAAAATACCATCGGTGATATTATGAAAGCAGTTGTGATCGTTCTTATAGTTATCTGCGCCGTGCTGGCGCTTTTTTACGCAGTGGGCATGAAATTTGTGCGCGTGCTCATACTCCGGCAGGATAATTTCCCGACTCCGGAGGCGGGCGCAAGCTCATCTTCCCTGCTCGAGCCGACCGGGAAGGCGCTCTGGGCGCACAACATTCCGTACTTCCGGCCCTTCCGCGAAAAACCGTTTGACGAGATAAGCATCGTTTCGGACGACGGGCTTACCCTGCGCGCGGACATGCTGCGCGGCAGCGGCACGGGAAAAACGGTGATCTTTTTCCACGGCTACAAGTCCGAGCCTGCCTGCGATTTTGCGGCAATGTACGATTTTTATAAATCGCTCGGCTGCGACCTTATATATGTCCACATGCGCGCGCACGGAAAAAGCGACGGGACCTACATCGGCTTCGGCGCGCTGGACAGATACGACGTCGTGCAGTGGACAAACAAGGCCGCCGGGCTTTTCCCGGATAACGATATCTATCTGCACGGCATGTCCATGGGCGCGGCAAGCATTCTGCAAAGCGCGGATCTTGACCTTAACAAAAACGTGCGCGGCATCATCGCCGACTGCGGCTATTCCGATCTTGACACGGTGTTCCGCAACCTTGTCGGCAAGCTCTATCACCTGCCGACGATGTTCGTTGACGTTTTTGAATACGTTAATCTCCTCAAGGCCGGCTACGGCTTCAAGGAGGCAAGCTCGGTGCGCAGCGTGAGCGTGACGGAGATACCGCTTCTGTATATCTGCGGCGACTGCGACCGCTATGTTCCAAAGGATATGGCGCTCAGTATATTCAACGCCTGCAAAAGCGAAAAGAAGCTGCTGCTCGTGCCCGGTGCAGGGCATGCGGCAAGCTACATGTGCGCAAAGGATGAGTATGAAGCTCTTGTAAGAGATTTTATAGGGAGGAAGAATTAATGGGGAACACAAAAAGCGCCGAGAAAAAAGGCATCGGCGCGCTCAACTGGACTCTGCTGCTGGTTATCGGCTTTTCCGCGCAGATAGCATGGGTCATCGAAAACAACTGGTTTGCAAACTTTCTGTATTCCGACTTCGGCGCGCAGCTCGGCGTCGTTACGGCAATGACCATATGCTCGGCAACCGCAACGACGTTTTCCGCGCTGTTTTTCGGAACGCTGTCCGACCGCATCGGCTCGCGCAAAAAGCTCATAGCCTGGGGCTCGATACTCTGGGGAATTTTCACCATTGCCTTCGGGCTTACGCACTATCTGCGCGACAGCATTTATAACGACGTGATGCTCGTCGGCGTCACCATCGTCGCAGCCGACACCATAATGAGCTTTTTCGGCTCGATGGCAAACGACGCAGGCTACAACGCCTGGTATGCCGACATGATGGACGACTCTAACTCCGGCCAGATCGGAGCCGTCGCGGCAACGCTGCCCGTTATCGGAACGCTCGTCGGCACCCTCGTCGGCGGCATGTTCGTAACGGGGCTTGCGACCGAGGCAAATCCGCAGGCAGGCTACATCATATTCTTCTCCGTTGCCGGCGGCGTTACCGTCCTCGTGGGCATAGCGTCGTTTTTCCTGCTCAAGGATGCGCCCATGCTCAAGCCCGTTAAGGACGGCGGCTTCTGGCACCAGTTCGGCTCGACGTTCAATTTCAGGCGCTTTGCCGCAAACCGCGAGCTGGCTCTTGTGTTTCTCACGCTGTGCATATTCTTCATCGGCTACAACTGCTATTTTATCCACATCATGAACTGGATGAACTACACCCTCGGCTTTACAGACCCCAGTCTCATCCTCGGCATTCCGCTGCTGATAGCCGTTGCGATGTCAATACCGTTTATAAAGATCATAAACAACAAAAAGGTTCCGACCGTCGCCGCATTCGCGACAATACTCAGCATCCTCGGCTGCCTGTTTGTCTACTTCGTCGTCGGCAATATGCAGAGCTCCTTCGACACGGAAAACGCCCTGAACTTTGCCGCCAACTGGCCGTGCTTTGTCGGCATAATCCTTGTCGGCATAGGCTACGTTGTTTTCATGCAGGCAATGACGGTGTGGATGAAGCGCCTGTATCCCGAGGAGCACCGCGGCCAGTTTGAGGGCATAAGGATAATGTTCTTCGTGTTCTTCCCGATGATAGCAGGGCCGCTGCTTGCCGACCCCATCTGCCGCGCCTTCGGCGAAAAGGTGTATCAGGTCGTCGATAACGGAAACCTCATTTTCGTTACCGCGCAGCGCGCAGGCGAGATGGGCTATGATATAAGCAGCATTGCCGAGGGCTATCTGCCCGTAAACGAGCTGTTCATTGCCGCAGCGTGCGTCACGGCGCTTGCGCTTATCCCGATGAGCATCGCCGCAAAAATATATAAGGAAAGGAATAAAAGCTGACGAGAGTCGAACACGTATCGGTTTTGACGGGCAGATTTCCGCCCATGCTGCGTTAAAGCTCTTGACAATACGACACGCCCATCAAGGCAAAAAAGGTGAAAATAGCCGGAAGGGTACGCCGACAGGCGATAGGGGTTCGACTTTCGTCAGCTTAAGCAAAATGTCAGAAAAACGTTTTGAAAAGGTTTATTCTCAGGGCGCTCTCGATGTTATGGAGATCTGGGTGGATAAGGAGACCGGCGTAAATTATCTCTACCACTACTCCGGTAACTCCGGCGGCCTGACTCCCCTGCTCGACCGCGACGGCAAGCCCGTCATCAGCACAGTTATAAAGTAAAAAAGACGGCCATCGGCCGTCTTTTTTATTTCAGCTTTTTCTCCAGCAGGACTAAATTCACATTAGGGATGCCGTTAAAAACGCAGGGGACGATGTCCGCCTCGCGGTAGCCGAGCTTTGCGTAAAGCCTGCGCGCTGCCGAGTTTATGGCGTTGGTATCTATGCGCAGCACCGTGCATTGCCGCGAGAGCGCGTATTTTTCGTAAAACTCAACGAATCTGCTCCCCACGCCGCGCCCCGAGCAATTCGGATCGACAACAAGCGTGTGCAGAACGCACACCTCGTCATCCCCGGCCTCGAAGCTCCAGTTTGCGCCCTTGTACACATCGACCTGGGTCTTGTTTATGATCGCGGCTGCCTTTATTATTCCGTCTTCCTCAAAAACGAACATATCGCGGCGGCGTATAGCCTCCTCGGCAGTGGCACGCACGGGGTAAATTTCGCTTATCCAGCCGATCTTCACCCTGCCGCTCTCCTCGGCGGCGTGGATGTTGTCATAAATTTTCTCTATCGCGTCAAGGTCAACGGGTCTTGCTTCTCTTATCACTGTTTTTCCATGTCTCCTAAAATTTTGTATATCATTTGCGCAACGCCGTGCTCGTCGTTCGACGCGCACACGGCGTCTGAGGCCGCGATGCATGCCTCGGTCGCGTTTTCCATTGCAACGCCGAGGCCGGCAAACGATAGCATGTCCGCATCGTTATCGCCGTTTCCGAACGCTGCGACGCACTGCGCCGGAACGGAAAGCAGCTCGCACAGCCGCATGAGCGACGCGCCCTTGCCTGCCTCCGCGGCGGCGATCTCGATAAGCCGGGGCGACGAGCTTGTTATGTAAGCGTTTTTGAGCCGAAGCGCCGCTTCCCAAAGCTCCGCTCTGTGAAAAACCGAAGCGCACAAAACGTCAACGCTGTCAAGCCTTCGGGCATTTTCGCGCATGAAGCCCGGCATATCATCGACCGGCAGGCGCGTTGTTTTTACATACTCAAGATAAGCCGGCGAGCAGCCGAAGCGCATCGGATCGGCCATATACCGTGCATCGCAGTATGCCTGCCCATCGATAAAACATTCAAGCAGCTCATTGCCGAAAAGCTCGAGAATGCCTTGGATCGTGTCCGGGTGCAGGGTAAGGCTCACTATGCGCTCGCCGCCTGGATTTTTAGTAACGGCAGCGCCGTTTGAGGTTATGGCATAGCGTATTCCGCCGATCTCCGCAACGGCTCGCGGCAGCGAGTTAAACGCCCTGCCCGAGGCTATGACGACCTCGATTCCGGAGCTTATCGCCGCTTCTATCGCCTCGCGCGTTTTGTCCGCAAGACTTCCGTCGCTGCAAAGCGTCGTATCGTCAAGGTCGAGCGCGATAAGCCGTATATCTTTAAACCTTACCATATCAGTAAACTATTCTCACGCGGCGCGGCAGCATCTCGAGCGCATGGCGGCTGCCTCCGACGCACTTTTCCCCGTCGAGCGCCCATGCGAGCTTTTTCATACATTCGACCTCTATTCTGTCGGTGCGGCAGAACGAGATAAGCTCGTTATTGAGGTTCTGCTCGCGCAGCGCGGCTATCGTGGACTGAAGCTCGGCAGGCGAGTTCGGGCGTCGGATGAGCAGCACCTCGAACAGACCGTCGTCGGCAACTACCTTCTGCCCGAAGAAGTCGAGCGCACCGGCAAGCGCGCTTGAGGACGCAACAACGCCGAATACGAACTCGCCCTCCTGAGTTTGGTCGTTGATCGTTATGCGCAGATGCTCGCTTTGCAGCTTGGCAAGATCCTTTATGCCGTCAAGCACATAGGCATAAAAGCCCATCTTGTTTTTAAGGCGCTGCGGCGTTGTGTACGGCAGCCATGTGAATGCGCCGAAATCCGCCGCATTTATGAAATATTTATCTCCAAGTCTGCCGACGTCAACGCGGTGTTCCCTGCCGGAAACGATCTTCTTGGCTGTTTTCACCGTGTCGCAGCTTATGCCGTGGAACTCGGCAAAATCGTTGGTGCTTCCCGACGGCATATAGCCGATGGGGATATCCAATCCGGCGGCTATCATGCCGGATATCGTCTCGTTTATCGTACCGTCGCCGCCCGAGCAGCAGATCATGTCATAGTCCCTGCCGTATGCCTTGACGTACTCTGTCGCGTCTCCGCGGCCGCGCGTCGGATAAAAGCTCACGCGGTAGCCTGCGTCCATGAATATGCCCGTGACCTCGGCCAGATGGCGCATCATCTCGCCCTTTCCGGCAACGGGGTTTATTACGAGCATCATGTTTTTCTCTGCGCCCGGCATGCTGCGCGCAGGCTCTGTCACAGGCTCCGCCATCGTGTCCGAGCGCTCGGCATCAAAGCGGCGGTACTCCTCGCACACGGTGTCGTAAATAGTTTTTGCCGCCTCGAAGGGGAAATCGTTTTCCCTTCTGCGCACCATCTCCATGGGATCGACCGCGCCGCTTAAGCATGTATCGACGAGGTTCACAACGCCCGAGGCCGTGTCGGCAACAAGGGCATACGCATTCTCGGTCATAAACTTGATATTTCGGCTTTCGCAGCCGGGGACGGCGTCGATAAACAGTATCGGCAGCCGCTTCATAACGGCCTCCGTGGTGCTGAGTCCTCCGGCCTTGGTTATGATAAGGTCGGCCGCGTCCATGTACATGCTCATTTTGTCCGTAAAGCCGCAGATCTTTATGCGCATATCGTCGCCTGCGAGAAATTGCAGATCCTTTTCCAACTGGCGATTGCTGCCGCAGATGATCACGAGGCTGTCGTTTTCGTCCATTATCTCGCCTATGCGCATGGCAATGCTGCGTATCGGGCCGCAGCCCATGCTTCCGCAGCAAAGCAGCAGAACTCTGCCCTCCTCGCCCATGCCAAGGGCGCGGCGCGCGGCACCTTTATCACTTTTTTGGCAAAACTCCTCGCGCACGGGGATGCCGGAGGCGACGATCCTGCTTGCCGGGATGCCCTGGCTTGCAAACTCCTCGCGCAGCTTTTCGTGCGGAATGAAATACCTGTCGGCAACTATCTCCGAAACGCCGGGACTGCATGTGTAGTCGGTAGCGACGAAAAAGCTCGGTATGTTTATCTCGCGGCTGACGCGCAGCTCGGTCATCATCATCGCGGCAAAAACGTGCACGCTTATCACAACGTCGTAGCTTCCGGAAAACAGCACCTTGCACAGCTCATCTGCGCCCTTTGCGTTCTGCTCGTACAGGCGGTTCTGCGGCAGCATCTCGCTGATGCGGTAGCCCGCTCCGTAGAGCTTGGGAGTGTATTTATATGCAAGCTCGTGGCCGCGGCTGATAAACTCCGCGCGAGCCTTCGGCAGAAAATCAAGTGCATTCACTATGTCGCACTCGCAGCCCATTTTTTCAAAGTATGTGCATATCGCGGAAGCTGCGCTGTTATGTCCGCCGCCGGTGTTGCAGCTTAATATAAGTACCTTCACTGTGCAGTTGCCCTCCTTTTTCTGCGCTGCTCAAGCAGCACCAGTCTCGGCCTGTTGTATCTTTGAATTATCATAAACGGAACGTTGCCTAAAATGTTATAGACCAGCCAGAACACGACCGCCCAGCCGCCGCGCCAGAACGAAAATATGCCGAGCGACAAAACGATCAGCCAAAAGTGGACGCATTCGGCCACGCAGGTCTCGGCAATGAGCACGCCCATGCCCTGCTCGCGACTCTGCTTTGTCACTTTCTTTTTGACCATATCCGGCATGATGCGGCTCATGTCGGGCAAGAAGTCCTTCCAGCGCTTTATGCCGAGCTTTTCATAGACCTTGCCGCCGTTTTCCCACTCCGCCGCGCAATACGGGAACCTTTCCGCCGAAAACCACGATCTCGGCAGCGCCTGGCCGACAAAATGCGACAGAATACCCAAAGCGGCTATATACAGCAGCGCATAGAGAAATTTCATTTCGTCCCTCCGAGAATTTTAACATATCTTGCAGTGTAAACTATAAGGCTCAGCACGATCAGTCCCGCGCAGACCACCGTGCAGCCGATCGAAACAGCCTGCGGCAGATACGGCATGATAACGTGCAGCATCATGACGGCATAGATAACGCCCGTGCATAGCTTGCCGACCCAGATCGCACTGTTTACCGTGTCGGTCTTTTTAAGGACATACCAGCCCATGACGAGCATGATTATCTCCTTGACGACGTGAAGCCCCAGCAGCCACCACATCGCAGGATAGCGCATCGCAACGCACAGCATCATCGCGCACTGCGTGAGCTTATCGGCGACCGGGTCGAGCACCTTGCCGAGATCGGTCACCATGTTATACCTGCGCGCGATGCGCCCGTCGAGGATATCGCTCAGGCCGCTGACGGCAAGCGTTATAAGCGCCGCGGTGAACTCCTCGTGCACATACAGCACGATGAAAACCGGTATAAGCAGCAGGCGGAAATAGCTCAGAAGGTTCGGTATCGAAAACGCTTCCTCGCGTATCTGTTTACCTATGTCTCTCTTATTCTCTTCGTTTGACATATACTCACCATCTCAAAATTTTATATTACCTTAATATTTTATAGGCATTTTAAAATTCCGTCAAGTTATTGGCAATACACACCTTGGTGCAAGTGTCCAATAACTTACCGAACTTCTCAGAAAATTTACAATTTATTAATTACTATGCCACGCGAAATCCGTATAATACCGAGGGCTCGTTTGGGCCCGGACTACATAAGGGGGCATTTTTATGAATAATTCATACGATGTTGCAATAATCGGATGCGGAACCGCCGGCATTTTCGCAGGCTACGAGCTTATCGCCCGTCATCCGGAGCTTAAGATCTGCGTACTCGACCAGGGCGGAGATATCTATTCAAGACACTGCCCCATCGTCGCAGGCAAGGTCAAGGAGTGCATCCATTGCAGCGTATGCGACACCATGTGCGGCTTCGGCGGCGCCGGCGCATTTTCCGACGGCAAGTATAACTTCACAACGCAGTTCGGCGGCTGGCTGACCGATTTCATGGACGATGACGAGGTCATGGAGCTTATAAACTACGTAGATACCGTCAACATGAAATACGGCGCGACCGACAAGACCTTCTCCACCAATACGCCCGAGGCGAGAGCGCTCGAGCGCGAGGCTCTCAAATACGACCTTCACCTGCTTCAGGCAAAGGTCAAGCATCTCGGAACAGAAAACAATCTGCGCATCCTCCAGAACATGTACGAGGATCTGCGCAAGGTAATAGAATATCGCTTCCGCACCGAGGTTTGCAGCATAGACCGCGACGGCGACGGCTACTCGCTCGGCCTTAAAAAGGGCGACGACATAAAGTGCCGCTACCTCATAGTTGCGCCCGGCAGAAGCGGCGCCGAGTGGTTCTCCGAGCAGTGCCGCAAGCTTGGCGTGAAGCTTATAAACAACCAGGTCGATGTCGGTGTGCGCGTCGAGCTTCCGGCGACCGTGTTCGAGCACATCACCGACGTTGTGTACGAATCCAAGCTCATCTATCGCACAAAGCAGTACGGCGACAAGGTCCGCACCTTCTGCATGAATCCTTACGGCCACGTCGTTGCCGAAAACGTTGAGGGCATCAACACCGTAAACGGCCATTCCTACTCCGATCCCGCTCTGCGCAGCGAAAACACAAACTTCGCGCTTCTGGTATCAAACCGCTTCACCGAGCCGTTTGATCAGCCCTACCGCTACGGCAAGCACATCGCCTCGCTCAGCAACATGCTCTCCGGCGGCGTTCTCGTTCAGCGCTTCGGCGATCTTGTTAAGGGCGTGCGCACAAACGAGCACCGTCTGGCACAGTCCTACACCCGTCCGACGCTTACCGCAGCCGTTCCCGGCGACCTGAGCCTTGCTCTTCCGAAGAGACAGCTTGACGATATCATCGAGATGATCTACGCTCTGGATAAGATCGCGCCAGGCACCGCAAATTACGACACCCTGCTCTATGGCGCGGAGGTCAAGTTCTACTCCTCTCGTCTTGAGCTGAGCGGCGAGCTTGAAACCAAGTTTTCTAACTTCTTCGCCATCGGCGACGGTGCCGGCATCACGCGCGGCCTCGCCCAGGCGGCGGCCTCCGGCGTGAAAGTCGCCCAGGTCATTTCAGAGCGCCTCGGCTGATATAACAGCACAAAATGCCAAACCGGCGGACTTTGCGTCCGCCGGTTTTTCATACTATTTTTTCGCTTGAAAACTCGCTTTCGAGCACCGCAAGCCCTGCCCGATTGCGCATGTTCACCGTCCATATGCTTATCCCGGCAAGGCCGAATTCGCGCACCAGAGCAAGCCGCGCGCGCACGCTGCGCGCATCCTCAAACCATACCTCATGCCGTCTGCCTGAAGGATCGGTGTAATTGAAAAACGGTGCCTGAGCTGCTTCGTCAAAACGTATCTGCGCAAAAACGCTTGCAGCAAGCGAGGCCGCCGCGGCGTTGGATATAACCTGCGCCGCCTGCCCCTGCTTCCACGGCAGCAGCCAGTTGTAGCCGTAGTTTGAAAAGCCGAGCAGGATCTTCGACGGCGGCATTTTCGTAACCGCGTAGGACAGCACCCTGCGCATCTCGTTCACCGGCGACACCGCGCGCGGCGCGGAGTAGGTGTAGCCCCACTCGTAGGTCATGATGACCACCCTGTCGCAGTACTGCCCATGGGCGGCATAATCATGCGCGGTGTACAAAACGCCGTACTGATCGTCCGAGGTCTTGGGCGCGATGGCGCTTGAGAGCATATATCCGTTTGCGTGCAGCGTTTCGGACATGCGTTTTAAAAATGCGTTGTAGCCCTCACGGTCGTAGGGCTGAACATACTCGATGTTGAGATTTACGCCATAATATCCTCGGCTTCGCAGCGCAGCAAGCGTGTTTTCTGCAAGCGCATTCTGCGCCGCCGCATCGCTGAATATGCTGTGCGCAATATCGCTTGAGAATCCGCCGTTTGTGCCGATGTTCATGAGCGTCAGAAGCGGAGCGCAGCTGCCCTCCCACGCAGCGCTTATCATGCTTGAATCCTCAACAGGCGTTATGCCGCCCAGCGCGTCAATGCGCCACGAAAACGGGCATAAATATGTAAGTTGCGGCATAACGGCTGCCAGCTGCCGCTCGCTGATGTTCGGATAGGCATAGCCGTTTACCTCTGTTTCGGCTGTCGGCCGCGCCCCATCGGGAATGACTATCGCCTGCCCTATGCTCAGGCGCGCAGGGTCGCTAAGCTCGTTTATCGCGGCAAGCTCCTGCACGGAGCTTGCGTTTGCCTTTGCTATCGAATACAGGCTGTCGCCGCGCCTGACAACGTAGATCTTCATACCATCACCTCTGTAAATGGTATGATGAAATTTCCAATATATTATTGACAACACAGTCCGTTAGGTGCTACGCTCAGGGAAACAGCAAGGGGGATAGCGCGCAATGAGGATAATAAAGAAATGGATAGGCCGGAAGCCGGAGAGCGCCGGGGATGTGTATCTTCTGGAGGTGACGCAGGCGGAGATGTTCGAGCAAATGTATCCGCTGCTGGGACAGCTTGCCCTTCACGCAACAAGCGGCCGCGATGTGGACTATCGCCTGTATTTCATTTGCGAGGGCGGACGCAGGATACTGCCTGTGGATAAGCCGAGCGTTATGAGCGGAGCTTTTAACGGCGGCGTAAATCCTTTGGCCGACTGCGAGATCATCACTGCGGAAAACATATCCGAGCTTATCGACACTTCCGCACTTCTGCCTGCCGTCGAAGCCGGTGAATACCTGTTCCGTTGATGCGGAAAGCGCAAAAAATCCGTAGCAATGCTACGGATTTTTTGCATATTAAAGTGGCCGTCAGCCGATGCCGCCGAGGGCTGCGCCGGCAATCAGCGCTATGAGCGCGCAGGCGCAGTAGACGTATTTGCCCAAGGGATAAAACCACTTGCCTATGGGCTTGCGCGCGCCGAGGTTGACGGCGTCGAGCGCAAACTTCTTTCCGCCGATCCAGAAGAACATGACCGCGGCGATAAGCGCGCCGAGAGGACAGATGTATATCGAAACGACATCCATCCACTGGGACACGATGGCCTGAATGCACAGCGCGACCGCGCAGCCGAGAACGTGAATGACCGTCGTTGCCGGAACGCGCTTGAGCTTAAACTTCTCCTGCAAAAACGCAACCGGCGCTTCGTAGAGATTTATTATCGAGCTTATGCCGGCAAAGCAGACGCATACGAAGAACACTATGCCGACTATCCTTCCGCCGGCCATGCCGTTGATGACGTTGACGAGGAAGATGAACATAAGTCCGGGGCCGCCGGTGTCGAGCTGAGCGCCGCCGGTCGCCATGGCAGGGATGATGACAAACGCCGCAAGCAGCGCCGCGAGCGTATCGAATATCGCAACATTGCGCGCCGACGAGGGGATGCACTCCTCGCGGCTGAGATACGAGCCGTAAATGACGCTTCCGTTGCCGGCAACCGACAGCGAGAAGAACGCCTGACCGAAGGCGTATATCCACAGCTTGGGGTCTGCAAGACCCTTGGGATTTATGGTGAGGATATATTTATATCCGTCCGACGAGCCGTCGAGCGTGAAAATATACACGCCCAGCGCAAGAAACAGCGCAAACAACACCGGCATCATGACCTTGTTGGCCTTTTCTATGCCGCCGGCAATGCCGAAGGACATTATGGCAAAGCTTGCGGCTATTGCGACGATGATCCATATGTTCGCGCCCCATGCGCTTGCCGTTCCTCCGAATGTGCCGTTTATGACGTCCATATCCTGTCCCATGGAAAACAGATCGCCGGTGAAGGACAGGAAGGTGTATTTAAATATCCAGCCCATAACGCAGGTGTAGCCTATAGCGAGCGCGAGCGAGCCGAGGATGGGTATGTAGCCTATGCGCTCGCCGATCTTGCGCTTGCCGTATCTAAGCTCGGTGCACATGCCGAACGAGCCCATAGGGCCTGCGCCGCCGGCTCGGCCGAGGGCAAATTCCTCAATAACGCCGGTGGACGCGATGAGGATGACAAATATAAAGTACGGGAGCAGGAAGGTCAAGCCTCCCCATGTCGAGACCAGCATCGGGAAGCGCCATATGTTTCCCATGCCGACTGCGGAGCCTATGCAGGCGATGATAAAGCCGCTGCGGCTTCGGAAGCCGTCGCGCTTGTGTTCGTTTTTCTCCATTGTTCTTACCTTTCGCTCTCTATTTTAACACGCTTTTCTAAATATACCTTGTAGACGCTCCAAAGTCAAGAAAAGCCCGCCTCGCAAAAAGCGCGACGGGCAATGAAGGAAAAATGAAGAGACTGTGTCTGTTTGATTATCAGCCGCCGAAGCCGAAAAATCCGGGCGCCTGCTGCGACTGGCTCTGCCGGCTGTCCTGCTGGTCGGCAACGGCCGATGTGGTCTGCTCGCCGATCTCGACGGTCAGGGTGAGGGTCTGACCCTGACGATAAACGCTCAGGGTGAGCTTATCGCCGGCGGCGTGGTCGGCTATTATGGAGCTGAGGTCGCTCTTGCCGCTTATCTCCTTTCCGTCAACGGCGGTGATTATATCATTTGTCTGAAGTCCTGCTTTGTCGGCAGGACCTCCCTCGGTGACGGATGCAACCGCCGCACCGGCCGGTGTGCCGTAGTTTTTGGCTTCGTCACTTACATCTGCGACCATGACGCCGATGTAGGGCTTTGCGACGTAGCCCTTTTCGATGATGCTGTCAACGATGCTGCGCACGGAGTTTATGGGGATGGCAAAGCCGATGTTGTCGATCGACGCGCCGGAGCCGGACGAGCCGGAGTATTTTGCGTTGGTTATGCCGATGACCTCGCCATAGAGGTTAAACAGCGCGCCGCCGGAGTTGCCGGAGTTGATGGCGCAGTCGGTCTGAATAAGATTCATGGTGACGTTGTTCGACATCGTGACCTCGCGGTCAAGCGCGCTCACGGCGCCCGAGGTCAGCGAGAAGGTAAGCTCGCCGAGGGGGTTGCCGATGGCGATGACGGAGTCGCCGACGTTGAGGTTATCCGAGTCGCCGATCGTAACGGGGGTGAGGTTTTCCGCGTCGATCTTCAAAACGGCAATGTCGTTGCTCTCATCGTAGCCGACGAGCTTTGCGTCGTAGCTTGTGCCGTCATAGAGAGTTGCCTTGATGGAGCTTGCCGACTCTATGACGTGGAAGTTTGTTAGTATATATCCGTCGGAGGAATAGATAAAGCCCGAGCCGGACGCCGCCGACTGCGTGGTGTAGCCCCAGTAGTTTGTCGTTACCTGGGTCGTGATGCCGACGGTGGAATTTACGTTTTTTGCATAGACCTCGGCAGCGGTCATCTGCTTGCTGGTGTCGATGCTTGCGGTGTTTATGACCGAGGTCGGGCGCTTGCCCTCGTTGACGGTCGTGCCGCCACTCGAGCCGCCTAAAACGGCGTTTCCTATGGCCGAGCCGCCGAAGCCTGCGAGCATCGCGGCAACGAGCAGACCGGCGACCATCGTGCCGGGCTTTTTCCAGAACGGCTTTTTATCCGCCTTGGGCATTTCCGGCTCGGCCTTGGGAGCCTGCTGAGAATTGCTCTGCTCATCCTCCGGCTTGTGGCCGTAGAAGAAGCTGTATTCGCCGTCAACCGGTGCGTTCTGCTGATCCTGAACGTTTTCGTTTTTGTTTTCCATGTTATCCATGCTGATGGCCTCCTTGTCTAAGCACATAATGTATCTTTTCGCCGCATTTGTCAATCCGGCGGTCGTTATTGGGCTGCCGCTTCGGCGAAGCTCTGCTCGCCCGGTGGGCAGTTACCTGTATTTTGTGGAACTGTCATGAGAATAAGCCGCGAACCTGAAATGAGCTGAAAAAGTTTTGTTATCAAAATGTGAATTTGAAAAAACATGCTTTGAATTTTTCCCCTGCGCTGTTAAAATGATTTCAGGTTCGTTTCAGTTGAGTATATTAATATGTGTATCGGAGATGATACTATGCGTATTCTTATAGCGGAGGACGAGGTCGGCATTGCAAAGGCCTTGAAGCTTGTTCTCGAAAAAAACCGTTTTGCCGTCGATATGGTCCACAACGGCCTTGACGCGCTTGAATATATGCTGTCGGTTTCCTACGATGCGGTGGTGCTTGATATAATGATGCCCGGTCTTGACGGGCTTGAGGTCTTAAAGCGCGCGCGCGAAAAGGGCGTGGGAACGCCGGTGCTGTTTCTCACGGCCAAGGCCGAGGTCGAGGATCGCATTGCCGGACTTGACGCAGGCGCGGACGATTATCTGCCCAAGCCCTTTGCCATGGGTGAGTTTATCTCGCGCGTTCGCGCGCTCACGCGCCGCAGCGGAAATTACGCGCCCGACGTGATCTGCGTCGGCGGCACGAGCCTTGATCTTAGCTCCTACACGCTTTCGTCCGTCGGCGGCAGCGTTCGCCTTAACAATAAGGAGTTTCAGCTCATGGAGCTTTTCATGCGAAATCGCGGCCGCGTTTTTTCGACGGATGCTCTCATGCAGAAGGTCTGGGATCTCGACACGGAGTCGGAAACGGACGTCGTATGGACATACATAGGCTTTTTGCGCAAGAAGCTCAGGCAGCTTGACGCGGATGTTGAGATAAAGACCATTCGCGGCGCAGGCTACGCGCTGGAGGCAAAATGATGCTTACGAAAATGCGGCGCAGATTTATCGCCTCGGCTATGGCGGCGATGGGAGCCGTTACGCTCGTGCTGCTCGTCGCGATAAATCTGTGGAACTATAACATAACGACAAACAGGCTCGACGATACGATAAATTCGCTCATAACCACAGGAAAAAATCCATACAGCGGCTCGTCTAACTTCACCCTGCCGGACATTTTCAGCGATAATTCGCCGGAGTCAAAATACATGACGCGATATTTTGCCGTGGTGTACGACTCCGACGGCCATGCGGTGCGCGTGTTCAGCGATTATATTGCAACCGTCAGTGCGCAGGAGGCGCTTTACTACGCGTCCGACGCGCTGTCGTCGGGGCATACACAGGGCTATTACGGCGACTATCGCTACTGCCTCAAAAGCGGCTCGTCCGGCGCGGCGGTCATATTCTTGAACGCCTCGCCCGAGCGGCAGTCGATGAAAACGCTTTTTAACGTATCGCTCATCGTTGCGGCGGCGAGCCTGCTTGCAGGCTTTGCGCTTGTTGCGGCGTTTTCCAAAAAGGCTATCGCGCCGTATGTGCGCAATATGCAGCTGCAAAAGGAGTTTATCACCGACGCCGGGCACGAGCTGAAAACTCCGCTGACCTCGATATCCACGAGCGCGGACGTTTTGAAAATGGAAAACGGCGATAACGAGTGGGTCGATAACATTCAGAAGCAGACCGTGCGCATGTCAAAGCTCGTGAAAAACCTCGTTATGCTCTCGCGCCTTGACGAGGGCATGCCGCTGCCGGATAAGAGCGATTTTTCGCTCAGCGACGCCGCGTGGGAGGCCGCAGAGCCGTTTGAAATGCGCGCAAAGGCGCAGGGTAAGAGCTACAGTCAGAGCATCGCCCCCGATCTTGACATGACCGGCGACATGGCTGCCGTGCAGCAGCTCATATCGATTTTGCTCGATAATGCGTTTAAATACTCCGATGACGGCGGCGAGATCCGCCTGTCGGTTTACGCGCAGCACAAAAACAAGGTCATCGAGGTCTACAACACCTGTCCGCCGGACTCGCTCGTGGATATCGACAGGTTCTTTGACCGTTTCTATCGCGCGGACAAATCGCGCACTTACGACGGCGGAACCGGCATCGGCCTTGCCATAGCGCGAGCCATCGTCCAGGCGCTCGGCGGCAGCATAAATGCAGAGACCGCCGACGGAAAGAGCATAGTTTTCCGCGCAGTGATATGAAAATAATATGAAAAATGCCTGCTTACAAAAAACAGGCAGATGTTATAAGCATAATTTGATCCAAAACCCGTGGTGTAAAGAAAAGACGATAGAGCAGCAGGGGAGCGCGAGGGGGCAAAGGCCCCGCTCGTGATTGGATTAATAGCCATCAAAAACGTCCGGTACGGACTTTTTGACGAGCGTAGCGAGATTTTTCGTGAAAACCTGTTTTCACAAAAAATGTGGCGTTTTTCGCTGAAAGTCCTGATCTTGATCAGGACTTTCAGCGGTCACTCGGGCCGGGATCGTAGTCTCCGAATATCATATCGTCAATATCTGTTCCCATGTTTTTCACCTCAGCTCAAATTCAGCATACTTTCAGTATATGCGGCTATCGGCGGAAACATGACAAAAATTTTTATTTACGCCCGAGCGTAAGCTGACGAGAGCTCAACGCAAACTATCTCGGGACGGTTGAAAACGCGCGGAATCGGCACGGAATTTCCGAGGCCGCGCGAGACGATCAGGGTGTAGCGGCCGTTGTTGTATTCTCCTGCATCGAAATCGGGGAACAGGCGGCGGTCGGTTCCGATAAGTCCGCCCACGCCGGGGATGCGGATAAGTCCGCCGTGCGCATGGCCGCAGAATATGAGATCGACCGGCAGCTCGGGGTATTCGGTCATCCAGTAGTTTCGGTGCCCGAGCAGTATCTTGAACGCGTCCGGCGCGGCGTCGTTCATTTTCTGCGCAAGCTCGTCGGGACTGAGCATGTCGGCATAGGCCAGCGGATCTTCAACACCGCCGAGGAGTATCCCGTCCTCGCCGCGGCTTATCGTCAGATACTCGTTGCTTAAATATTTTACGCCGGCGCGCTCCAAAATGTTCCGGACCTTGACGGCAAGACCCGAGCCGAACTCGTGATTTCCGCTGATAAAATACACCGGACACAGCTCCGTGAGCCTGGCAGCGAGCTTTTCGACGGCCGCGAGGTCGCCCTCGTCGGTCACAAAATCGCCCGTAAGCGCGATCATGTCCGGCTCAAGCTCCTTGACTTTTTCGACAAGCTCCATGCCGTCCTCGCCGAACTCCGCGCCGTGAAGATCCGACAGCTGCACGATCTTAAATCCGTCGAAGCTCTCCGGAAGCTTTTGAGACTTCACCTCGTAGCGGCTTATCTCAAGGTCGTCTCTGCTGTCTTTTATCAAAAATGCCGCAGCCGCCGCGATCAGCGCAAGAATGATAAGCGCCGTCAGGCAGCCCCGGCCTCTGTGCTTTTTGCCCTTAGTTTTCAATTTGCATCTCCGAAATGTTTAGCCATAGTTTAAGTCAGTTTGAGTCAATTGTACCACAAAGCCGCCAATGCCGCAACTTTGGTATTGAAACCGCCGTGCTTTTGGGGTATAATGTATAAATCACATCCAAATTAAAAAGGAAGACAAGACATGAGTGCATCAACCGAAAGAAAAAACAGGCAGACCGCTCGCAGCGAAGGCTCCTATGCAAAGGACATCAATGCGAAAAAGGAAGCCGACAAGAAAAAAAAGCAGAGGACCAAATGGATCATCGTAGGCGTTGCCTTGGTCATCTTCTTTGCATTTGCAATTTACCTCAACTCCGGCGCACTGTACAGATCGCTTGACGCGCTGACAGTCAAGAACACCGAGGTTACCGTCGGCGACACGACCATTTCCGCCGGCGAGCGCGGCTTCTCCGTGGCTGAGTGCAACTATGTATATCATATGCAGTATATCAGCCTTATGAACACCTATGGCAACTACGCCTCCACCCTCCTGCATCTGGACACCACCAAGCCCCTCGACGAGCAGGAGTGTCCGAGCTTTATGAACAAAGAGGGCAAGGAAAACTACACCTGGGATCAGTATTTCCGCGACGCGACCAAGTCCCAGCTTGTGCAGCTTGCAGCCTTCGAGGCTTATGCCGAGCAGCATGACATCAAGCTCACGGACGACGACTATGCCGAGATCGACGAGACTATCAAGTCCATCGAAAGCACCGCCAAGGAAAACAACTACGGCAGCGTCAGCAAATTCCTCGCCGCAAACTACGGCCGCGGCTGCAACGAGTCCGTTGCACGCGCGATAATGGAGCTTCAGACCCTCGCAGGCAAGGTTCAGACAAGCATCACCGATGTCGAGACCTACACTGCCGAGCAGCTTGCCGAAAAGTATGATTCCGTCAAGGACAGCTACGATAAGTTCACCTACAGCTACTATCTCGTAGCTGCCGAGCTCCCCGAGCACGAGCACTCCGAGGATGAGGATGAGCACGCTCACGAGCCGACCGACGAGGCAAAGGCAGCAGCCAAGGCTACCGCCGAGGAGATCCTCGCAAAGCTCAGCGACGGTACCTCTCTTGCAGATGCGGCAAAGGCCGTCGTGACCGACGCCGAGATCAAGGAGCAGACCGATCTTGCCGGTTCCTCCGTCGAGACCGCCCTGTCCGAGTGGATAAAGAGCGCCGACAGAAAGGCCGGCGACACCGCAGTCGTTGATTCCGGCACCGGCAGCTATGTCGTCGTGTTCACCAAGCGCGACAACAACCAGGCTCCTACCGAGGAGAGCGGCGATCAGAACTACTGCGACTATGTCGCGGAGAATCTGCTCAAGCAGGATGTGCTGAGCGAGTGGAACGAGCATGTTTTCAGCGGCATCGTCGAAGCTTACAAGGGCTCGTACAACGGATCTTCCCGCTATGTCGGACTCTGATAAATTATGATTTAAAAAGGCCGTTCCAAATGGGACGGCCTTTTCTGACGGAGAAATTATAATGAACGAGAGAACCATACGCGCCGAAATGCTCCTCGGAGCCGAGGCGATGGAAAAGCTCAAAAACGCGCACGTTGCCGTGTTCGGACTCGGCGGAGTCGGCTCATGGTGCGCCGAGGCGCTCGCGCGAAGCGGCGTCGGGCATCTTACGCTCATTGACCAGGACACGGTCGGACTGAGCAACATAAACCGCCAGCTGTGCGCGCTGACCTCGACCGTCGGCATGCCGAAGGCCGACGTCATCAAACTGCGCCTTGAGGACATAAATCCCGACGCAGACGTGAAAACCATAGTCGGCCGCTACGACGCCGAGCACCGTGAGGATTTCTTTGCAGACTACGACTTCATCGTCGATTGCATCGACCTCGTGGCCTGCAAGGTCGATCTCATCCGGACGGCAAAGAGCCGCGGCATCCCCATCGTGTCCGCGCTCGGGACCGGCAACAAGTGCGACGCGCAGCGCCTTACGCTGTGCGACATAAAAAAAACCAGCGGCTGTCCGCTGGCAAGGGTGGTGCGCAAGGAGCTGCGCAGCATCGGCATCGAGCACCACGACGTTGTTTTCTCGCCCGAGGAGGCGATGAAGGCAGCGCAGTTTGAAGCGCCGCCTCCCGGCCGCCGGAGCGTGCCCGGCTCGCTGGTTTGGGTACCGGCAAGCGCGGGACTGCTCCTGTGCCAGCACGTTGTTTGCTCTATAATTCAATGACCTGAGGATGCACATCCGGATCGTGATTTGCAATGACCGCAACGCAGTCTGGATCGTTTGCCTGCTCCTCTATCCAATCGAAGGACTTGAGCATGGCCTTTTCGTTAAAGCCGTAGCCGGGCAGTATCTTCTCGCGCCACGAGCGCTCCGTGAATGCCGCGTCCGAGGTCAGAACGACGAACTTTTTGCCGTTTTTTATCTTCACGCCGATCTGACCGTCCGTGTGCCCCGGCAGACAGACGAATTTTATCGTCTCGTCACCGAATAGATCGTACGACCACCACAGTGGGCCGTCCATCGTACCCTTGAACCAGAAATGCTCAATCGGAACACCTCTGTACATGCTTTCGGGCTGGCGCAGCTTATACACCGTGCGGATAGTCCACCAGCCTTCTTCCTCCGGCAGCAGTATGCGCTGCGCGTTTTTCACCGAGCGCAGGCCGCTTGTGTGATCCGCGTCAAGATGCGTGAGCACAACGGCGCTCAGCTCCTCCGGTGCAATGCCCATTGCCGCAAGCTGCTCGGCCGCAGTCTTGCCTTTTCCCACCCACGGGTGATAAAATGCAGCAAGATATCCGGGCAATTGCAGCTTCACCGCCGCCGCATCATAAACGCCGTCGGGGCTTATCTCGCGGCTCCAGCCCGTGTCGATGAGCACCTTGCCTTTGGGGTGCTCGATGAGATAGGCCGAAACCGGCAGCTCGATGCGCTCGTCAGGCTTGTCGAACACGCCGCGCCGCGCATTTTTCAGGTTCACGCCGCCGCCATACGGCACAGCCTTCGACACGAGCATGCTGCCGCAATGCAGAACATGTATCCTGATCGGCGATCTTTCATCAGTCATAATTCAGTCCTCACAGTTTTTATTTACCACTTGGTAACATATTATCACAAAATATCGGTCTTGTAAATAACCGCAAAGGAGATAAATATGCCGCTTATCGTTGACAAGGAAGCCGTGCGCATGGAAATACTCATGGCATTCCAGCGCTGCATTGACAGCAAGCCGCTGACGAATGTTTCGCTGCGCGATATCGCCGCCGAGGCGAATATGAGCCATGCCAAGCTTTTAAATTATTTTGACAGCAAGGAAGAACTGCTGGTGAGCTATGTGCGCTACACGCGCGATTACATGAGCCAAAAGTGCCTTGCCTGGTTTAATGAGCATGACCGAGCCGACTACGGCTCGAACGCAGAATACATGAACGCTTTCATGAGCTATGTCGCGCGCGGAAAAGTCGGCGAGCAGCGCCCGAACGCGACGACGCAGACCTATGTTCTTGCGCATTATAACGAGCGTGTCGGCGAGCTCGTTCGGGAAGAATTTGCCGAATGGCGGCGCGTGATGGAGCTGTGTCTGAAGAGGATCTACGGCGATGAGGTCGGCGCGCGCGAGGCCGAGGGCATGATGATCCTCATCGCCGGAACGTTCATCTGCAACTACAACAACGCCCTCACCGGCGGCATAAGCGATGATATCCTCGGCTCGTTTGACAAGCTGCTGCAATCGTGAAACAAACGACATTGAAAGAACCGGAGTCAGGCGACTCCGGTTCTTTCTGCAATTTTTGCGCCGGCGAAAAGTCTGCCGAACAGGCTTACGAAAACGCCGGTCAGCAGTGCGGCGGCGATTTGTTTTGCTTTCATATCATTGCATCCTTATTTTCGATTAAGCAGCGCGTCAAGCTCGCCGGACATGATCGCAGGGAGGCTGCGGCGTATCTTTTCCTCGTCCCAGTCCCACCAGCTTAAGCTGACGAGAGCCGAACCCATATCGCCTGTCAGCGCGCCCTTCCGGCTATTTTCGCCTTTTTTGCTTTGATGGGCGCCAGCCCACCTGCACCAAAGAAAGCCGAAAATATCTCGAAAAGCACAGCCGACAGGTGCCTTGCAGTTTTGCCGGAGCAGATTTTTGCTCAGGCAAGGCAAAGCTCGCGGAGAATACTGTCGTATTGTCAAGAGCTTTAACGCAGCATGGGCGGAAATCTGCCCGTCAAAACCGATATGCGTTCGACTCTCGTCAGCTGAGTCTCCTGAGCTTTTCTATCGTCTCGTCGTCAAAGCGCTTGCGTATCGGCTTTGCCGGAGTTCCGCCGACGATGGTGTAGGGCGGCACGTCCTTGGTGACAAGTGCACGCGTTCCGATTATCGCACCGTCGCCGATCGTAACGCCGGAGAGGATGACGGCCTCGTAGCCTATCCACACGTCGTTTCCGACGACGATATCGCCGTGATTATCCCACGCCTGCGCTATTGAGCCGACATCCGTCGGCAGTTCCCATTCCTCGAAGTATATCGGGAACGGATAGGTTGACAGACTGCCCAGCGTGTGGTTTGCGGCGTTGAAAATAAACTTTGCGCCGCAGGCGATTGAGCAGAACTTGCCGATCTTCAGCTTATCGTGGTTGCACTCGGGATAGTGGTACAGCACGTTGTTGCGCTGAAAATCCCGTGGGTCTTTTTCAAAATCGTCATATGTGGTGTAGTCTCCGATCTCGATAAAGTCACTGTGTACAACGTTTTGCAGATACACGGTGCTGTGACCCTGACTTCGGGGATACATTTTCCATTCCGGTATCATGTTGATCTCTCCTTACAAAAGCCGCTCCCAGCGCACGTTTTCCCAGCCGCTCGTGTCAAAAACGCTGCGCACGGCGCTGCTCATGTGCTGCAATTTTTTCTTTATCGCCGGCGATTTTATAAGCTCCTGCGCATCATCGTCGCGCGTCATGAAAAACTCCATTATCCGCGCGCGATCCTCGCTTGCAAAGGTGCGCGAATAGCTGTCAACAAAATAAACGCCCTCGTCGCCGCCGCTGTAATATGTCCAGGGCCGGCAGTCGGGGTCAATGTCAATAAGCTCAACGGTCGTGACCGTTCCGCTTTCGTCCGTGCGGCACATGGCGACCTTCGCGCCTCCGGCAGGGCAAAGCCCCGTGAGCGAGCTTGGCTGCGCGCAGCTGAGCCTTCGCGCGGCGCTCGGCGTCTCGGGCGCGGTGCTCGCCCGGCATCCGCTCAGGATAAGCGCCGCCAGCAGCGCCATGACAAGCGCCGGAACAATGCGCTTCACGCCTTTGCTCCCTCGTACCATTCGAGCAAGGCGCTCAAATTCTCGGCCTTGACGCGCTCGCTGCCGGTGAGCATCATGTCGAGCATATCGTCCTCTTCCTCGGTTCGGTCGGCCTTGTTTTCAAGCGCCTTGCCGACGGTTTTCACCATGATATCCATCATCATTCGATAAACGCCGTGCAGCTTCTTCACATCAAAATTGCCCTGAAGCGTGAAGAGCGCCGTATCCTCGGGAATATGGTTTTTCTCGCGGACCTCTTTTAGCTGAGTGCCGGTCTGCCCCATGCCGACGCCGCACACGGCGTATATTTTATAGCGCTTTGCGGCGGCCGAATAGCCCTTGACGCCGCTTGCCATTATCCAGCCGAGGTATATTATCCCGGCGTTGGCCGAGAGCTTATCCTTAGCGTCGCCCAGCGCAAATGCCGGAAGTCCCGTCATATGCGATAAAAGCTCGGCGTATCTTTTTGTGCTGCCTGTGTTTGATGTATAAACTATTGCGTCCATAAAAATTCTCCTTTTTCCGCGTGCTCGATTATTTTTAATATATCCTTCTGCGGCAAATAAACGGTAAATTACTCTTTCATACAGAAAAGATGTATGCCGATGGCGGCGTTAAAGCCAGTTGCCGCAAAAACGCTGAAGCGCTCGACAACGCCGAAGTATTCGGCCTGGACTATCTTCATCTCAAGCGACGGAGCGTCGGCGGCGCTAAGGTCGCTGACTGCCTGCGCCATCCAGTCGTATCCGAGATATGCAAGCGGCGAGAACACCACCGCCGCCGTGTACGACAGCAGGCTGACGACACCCAAAAGTCCGAGCTTTTGAATCAGCGGTTTTTTCGTCTTCATCATCTCTATCGCCTCTTTTTAAGCATGCACCGCGCGGAAGAAAAGCTCGGTGTGCGCCCTGAGCTTTTCAAGGCACTCCGCCTCGCGCTCCGGCTCGCGGTCGCATATGCCGATAAGCGTTATCACCGGCGCAACATACATCATTGCCAGCGCCTCGGGATCGTCGGGGCGTATCTCTCCGGCGGCTATGAGGCTGCGGAATATCGCCGCGTGATAATCGACCAGCCGTTCGACGTATCGGTGGGAATACAGCCGCGCAAGCTCCGGCGAGCGGAACTGTTCGATCGTCATCATGCGGCGGAACCGGCTTATCGGCTCATCGTGCAGGCTGTACAGGAAAACCTGTTTGAGCTTGTCAAAAAGCTCGTCTGCCGTTATCTGCGAAAACTCGGGAACGTCGCGCCGGGCATCCTGAACATGGACCGAGAGCCTGTCCGTCCCCTCGGCATAGCGCGCGGCCGTCGATTCGACTATCGCGTCGAATATCGCCTGCTTGCCGGGAAAGTGATTGTAAAGCGACGGAGCCTTTATCCCTACCGCCTGTGCGATCTGCCCGACGCTGACCGAATCATAACCGTACTCCGAAAAAAGCTCCAGCGCCTTATCGAGTATCTTCTGCTTTGTGTCCTCCTGTTTCATATGCCCTCCAAGCTAACTAACATTCGTTAGTTTAGAGTATAATACTTTGCCCCCTCGCTGTCAAGGGAGAGATAAAATTATTTTTCGGCCGGAAGCGCAGCGGAATTTTTTCAGGCCTTCGAAACTATGCAATGGACAAAAGTCTCCCAATGTAGGATAATGAAACAACATCAGGAGACTTTTAATTTGCAGGAGGACACAATATGATTCGCGAAATTTGCAAAGACGAGGCTTTTCTCGCGCAGAAGGCAGAGCCGGCCACGGCGGATGATCTCGGCATTGCGCAGGATCTTTTGGATACGCTCGTTGCCCACAAGGACGGCTGCGTCGGGATGGCGGCTAACATGATCGGGGTCAACAAGCGCATCATTGCCTTTGAAAACGGCGGAAAATACATGATCATGCTCAACCCCGTAATAATAAAAAAGCTCGATCCGTACGAGGCCGAGGAGGGCTGTCTGTCGCTTGTCGGAACGCGCAAAACCGAGCGATGGCGTTCGATAAGGGTACAGTGGCAAAATGAAAAGCTGCAAAACCGCGCCAAGACCTTCACAGGCTTTACCGCCGAGATAATTCAGCACGAGATCGACCACTGCGAGGGGATCATAATATGAAAAAGTGAGCAAAGATCATTCTGTCGGTGTGCCTTGTGCCGCTGCTTACGCTGGGCATAGGCGGCTATGTCTATGTTTCCGACTGCTACCGCGCAGACGAGCAGGCCGCCGCGGCCATGGTGCAGGACGGCGCCGTGGGCATAGAAACAAGCGGCAGCGTGACATGGTTCATACCCGAGCAGCCCACAGCCGGGCTGATATTCTATCCCGGCGGCAAAGTCGAGCACACGGCATATGCGCCGCTTATGCGAGCCTGCGCCGAGCAGGGCATTATCTGCGCGCTGGTGAAGATGCCGGGCAATCTTGCGGTTTTGAACGCCGATGCCGCCGACGGGCTGCGGCAGACTCACCCGGAGGTCACGGACTGGTACATCGCCGGGCACTCCCTGGGCGGAGTGATGGACGCAAAGCACGCCGAAGATTTTTCGGGGCTGATCCTGCTGGCCGCATATTCCACGAAGGATCTGACGCAGACTCCGCTGCGTGTGCTGTCGGTCTACGGCTCGGAGGACGGCGTGATGAACCGGGATTCATATGAAAAAGACCGAGCAAATCTGCCTGCCGACACGACCGAGATCATTATCGACGGCGGCTGCCACGCGCAGTTCGGCTGCTACGGCGCGCAGGACGGCGACGGCACACCCACAATCTCGGCAGCCGAGCAGATCAGCCAAACCTCCGAGGCGATAGCTGCATTTGTTGCAGCCGGAAGTCTGTGCTTAAGCTGGCAAGAGCCGAATCCATGTCGCCTGTCAGCGCGCCCTTTCGGCTATTTTTGTGAAAATATTTGTAATGTAATGGTGCAGTACAGTCCTTTTTATGGTACAGTATAAGTGGTACACTGCTTACAGGAGGTGGATGTTGTGGCTAATGATTACGATTACGGGTATGGCGATCTTGAAAACAAACTGATCTCTCTGCTTCGATCCGGGGCGCCCGATTTTGCTGCCGCCGAAGAATTGATACGGCAGGGTGCAGACATTAACGCCAGTGGGAATAGCGATGACGAAAACATTCTCTCGGAAATTCTACGCGGTTATTGGTGGTCAGTGCGCGGAGATACTATTCCCGAAGCTTGTGATGACTGCGACGAAAGTCACTGTGAGGATTGCGAACACAATCTCAATCTCAACCCAAACCTTGGCGCATCAATGTGTGCAATTATCCGCTTTTTCCTCGATCACGGTTTTGATGTGGATAAGTGCAACGGGCGCTTTGGCGCGCAGTGCTTAGAGGCATTGACCCTCTCGACCTTTGACCAATATATAATTGAAGCTACAAAGCTTTTATTTGATGCCGGTGCTAAAAACATACCCGTTTCATCCCTGTCGGACGATCGGGACCACACGCCATGGGATTCTATTGCTACAGAAGGTAGCTATCAGCGCACTTGTGAGCACGATCATTCTTTGGCTAATATTTATGAGGCCGTGTATCAAATCTATCAAGCCGTTGAGGACGGAAAGCCTTACAGCGGAATTGATTCGTATGAAATTGCCATTGGCAAGAAAGTGCTGAAAGTTTTTGCGGAAAACAACGGTGATCAGCCCGTCTTCTTTTCTATGGATCTTCCGAAATTCAAAATGGACAACTGCTATAATCGATCTCTGTATTTTGTTTACGATGGCGGCTTTCTGACAGTGACCAAGTATGCAGATTTCTGGACGGATACCGTTTTGCCGGCCGTAGATATGATCGATGTTTCAGATAATTTCACCGGCATTGTGGGGCACACCATAAAAGGCTTTACCTATGACCATCGAACAATAGTAAAGGAATCTATGCATTACGGACAGCCGATCGTTACGATCGAAATGGACTCCGGGTGCAAAGCCAGATTTTCTGTCAATTTTGGCGAGGTCAAAAAAGAAGAGCGTTCAGCATATTACAAGCTCCTCGACGCTTAATGCAATAAATTGTCACCTTAAAAACGCGGAAAAAATCTGCCGCTATCGCCTCGGCGATAGCGGCATTTGTTGCGCGATTATAAGGTTTCCACTCAGGCTTTGCTCTCGTAGGCGGAAACGTAGCCGACGATTATCTCCGCGCTTTTTTCCGTGCCAACGGAGGAGTCAACCGTCAACTCATAGTTTTTGGCCTCGCCCCAGCGCATGCCGGAGATATGCTTATAATAGGCGGCTCTCGCCTTGTCCGAGCGGCGGATATTGCGCTTTGCCTCCTTGAGCGTGTCGCCGTAAACCTCTTTGACTCTGCCGATGCGAAATTCCATGGGCGCATGGACAAACACGCGCACGACGTTTTCGTAATCCTTCAGTACATAATCTGCGCTTCTGCCCACGATGACGCAGCTTCCGTTATCTGCGATCTTCCTTATGATCTTCTCCTGCGCCTCGATTGCATCCTGCACGACACGCGTGCTCAGATACAGTTCGCGCAGGATATCCGGCGAATTTTTGTGTACATCGGAAATGAACTCCTGATCAAGGCCGCTTTCGTGGGCGGCAAGCGCGATCATCAGAAGCTGGATCGGATAGATGATCGACAGTGCGGTCAGGCCCGATCCGGAATACCTGCCGACAAAGAGGCTGTCAATAATGTTGTACAGCGCCTGAATAAGCTGCGCGAGCATAACAGGCGGCGCAAGCCTGAATAAAATTTTGCTGATTTTTTCGGTTCCGAAAAGCTTTGTTGTTTCCATATGTGCCTCACCCTTTTCAAACGGAACTGAGGCAGTATATCACCGCCGCCGACAGTTTTCAATAGGCTCGGCAAAAACAATGCGCGCTGTAATGCATATTCGTCATATCACTCTTTTTATAGCAAAAAAATCTTGACTCTACAATAATTGTAGAGTTTAATATAAGCGTGGCGAGGGCCAATCCGTTTTTAATTGTCTATGGGCACAAAATGTATTTTGCGGTTTCGTTAAGGACGGCCCTCGTCATACTTTTTTGAGGTGATATACCGTGGAGCGCAATCTTACAACGGGCAGCGTTTTCAAAAACATCGTCATTTTCTCGCTGCCGTATTTTCTGTCTTACTTCCTCCAGACCCTTTACGGACTGGCGGATTTATTTATTATAGGCCAATATGAGGGCGTTGCATCGACAACGGCGGTTTCCGTCGGCAGCCAGGTCATGCACATGCTGACGGTCATGATCGTCGGCCTTGCTATGGGCACGACGGTGTCTATAGGCCGCGCGGTCGGAGCAGGCGACAAAAAGCGCATGTCCGCCTGTGTGGGAAACACCGTTACGCTGTTCATGCTCGTTTCCGTCGTGCTGACGGCGGCGCTGGTGCTGCTGGTCGATCCCATCGTTTCCGTGATGTCAACTCCGGCCGAAGCCGTGGACGGCACGGCGCGGTACCTCACCGTGTGCTTTATCGGCATCCCGTTTATAACCGCGTACAACATCATAAGCAGCATTTTCCGCGGCATGGGCGACAGCAAAAGCCCCATGTATTTCATTGCGGTGGCCTGCGCGGCAAACATCGCGCTCGACTATCTGTTCATGGGTGCGATGCGCCTCGGCCCCGTGGGCGCTGCGCTGGGCACAACGCTTGCGCAGGCGATAAGCGTGCTCGTTGCATTTATCGCCATCCGCCGGCGCAGGAGCGTTGCCGTTTCGCGCGCCGATCTTCGCCCCCGGCGCGACGTTATGGGGCAGATCCTCGGCATCGGCGTGCCCGTTGCGCTTCAGGACGGGCTTATCCAGATCGCGTTCATCCTCATAACCGTTATCGCAAATCTCCGCGGGCTGACGGACTCGGCCGCGGTCGGCATAGTCGAAAAGCTCATAAGCTTCCTGTTCCTTGTTCCGTCGTCGATGCTCTCGGCGGTATCCGCCATCGGCGCGCAGAACATCGGCGCCGGGGATTACGGCCGGGCAAAGCAAACTATGTGGTACGCCATCGGCATTGCCGTCGGCTTCGGCGTCATAGTCAGCGTCCTGTTCCAGTTTATCGCCGAGCCGGTGGTCGGCCTGTTTACACCGGATGAGGGCGTTATCGCCGCCGGCGGGCAGTACATGCACGGCTACATCTTCGACTGCCTGTTTGCAGGCATCCACTTCTGCTTCAGCGGATATTTCTGCGCCTGCGGCAAGTCGATGATCTCGTTTATCCACAACATTTCGGGCGTTGCGCTTGTGCGCGTTCCGGGCGCATACCTGATGTCGAAAATGTACCCTGCAACGCTGCTCCCGATGGGGCTTGCAACGGCGGCAGGCTCGATTTTGCAGGTTCTTATCTGCATCGTCGCATACAGAATAATATGCCGCCGCGGAAAGGACGTGCATGCCCTTGGATAAAAGCAAGCTGTTTTCCATAGGCGACGTTGCCGGGCTTTTCAACCTCAGCACCGGTACGCTGCGCCACTATGAAACGCTGGGGCTTATCACGCCCGAGTACACAGACCCCGACACGGGCTATCGCTACTACAGCGCGCGGCAGTTCGAGCCGCTTAACACCGTGCGCTATCTGCGCATGCTGGATATGCCGCTCGGCTCGATCGGCGATTTTCTCCAAAACCGAGACGTTGACGTCATTGAGCAGAAGCTCCGCCGTCAAAAGGAAGAGATTCTGGAAAAGCAGCGCGAGCTTGCCGTTATCGAGGTGAAAATGCTGCCGCCCTGCCGCCTTGTCTGGGTCGAAAAACCGCTGAGTATTGATGATTCGCTTGACATGGAGCTTCCCATACGCAGGCTCGACAGCGCGCAGGACACGGCTGTTTTTCTCGGCAAGGTCGGCGTCGGTATCTCGCGAGAGAATCTGCGATCCTGAAAAATTCGTCAACGAGATCAGCATCCCGATAGAGAACAAATAGAAAAAGACCTCGTCCAACCGGACGCGGTCTTAAACTTTGTAATCTTAAATTACTTAATGCCGTACTTCTTGTTGAACTTATCAACACGGCCGCTGGTATCGACCAGCTTCTGCTTGCCGGTGTAGAAGGGGTGGCACTTCGAGCAGATCTCGACGGTGATGCCGGGGCGGGTCGAGCCGGTCTCGATGGTTGCGCCGCAAGCGCACTTTATAACGGTGGGCTGATAGTTAGGATGGATTCCTGCCTTCATTGTTCATATCTCCTCGTCGTAGGCTATCTTGAGCACGCAAAAGCGTGGTTACAAGACGCAAAGGTAATTGTAGCACAGCACTTTGCTATTTGCAAGAACTTTTTACGGTTTCGCCGGAATATAAAAAATACAAAACGCACTCGCGCACGGGCTTGCCTGTCATCCGCTGTGCGGCATAGGCATAGGCCTCAAGCTGTTTTGAATAGGTCTGCGCACGCTCGGCGGTCTCCTCGCCGCGGACTCGGTCGGTTTTATAGTCGATTATCGTAAGCTCGCCGGCCTCCTCGATCATGCAGTCGATAACGCCCTGCATGAGCACGCTCTCACCCTCGCCGCCGGCGAAGAATTTTTCCGCCGGGCAAAGCAGCGAAAACTTAAACTCGCGCTTTCGCGCATCGGCCGACATTATGCGCCTGCCGAGCGGCGAGGAAAACAGGCGCAGTATGCTGCCGGTATCGACGGCCTCGGCCTGCCGGGGGCTTAAAAAGCGCGCTGCGGTCAGCCGCGCAAGCTCCTCGCGTATCTCCTGCTCGGTGCCTGTTTTTTCATAGTCGATGTATTGCAGAAGCATATGCGTCGCCGTGCCGCGCGCGGTGGGGCTGAGCTTATCCCCGCCGCCGAGACGGGGCGCGCGAAAATGAGCATGCTGCATCGGCACGATGCTCTGCGCCTCCTCGTCGGGCGCTTCAAGGCGCTTCAGCTCCGTTGCCGTGACCTTCGAGGGCAGCGCGGACGCGGCCGCATGCGGATACGAAAACGCGGCGTTTTTCTCAAGCTCAGCAACAAGCTCCGGGTCTGCATAGGCAATGTCCGCCACGGCTGCGGTATCCTGACCGGCCTCCTGAGCCTCAGTGCTCAAAAAGCTCAGGCGGAATTTTTCATCCTCGGTGCTCAGCTGAGCATAGATCATCCATTCGGCCATGCTCGATGCATTAAGCAGTATCTCCGGTGACATGGGGCGCGTGCATTGCAGCATCATTTTCTGCATTTTTTCCTCGGGATGCTTTATCGCCGCCGTAACAATGAGCCTTTCGCGCGCGCGCGTGAGCGCGACGTATAAAAGGCGCATCTCCTCGGAAAGCTGCTCGCGCCGCAGCCGCTGCTTTATCGCGCTGCGCGCAAGGCCGGGGTATTCAAGTCTGCGCGCGGTGTCGTAGATCTTGGCGCCAAGGCCAAGCTCGGGATGAACGAGCACTGTCTGCTTGAGGTCGGCATCGTTGAACCTGCGAGAGGTATCGCACACAAAAACGACCGGAAATTCAAGTCCCTTGGATTTGTGGATGGTCATTATCTTCACCGCATCGTCGGATGATGCCGCACCCATGTCTCCGCCGCGCTCGGCAAGCTGCCTGAGCCAGCGGCAGAAGCGGTGCAGTCCGCGAAATCCGCCGGCGGAAAAGCGCTTTGCAAGCGTGAGCATCATGCGCATGTTAGCGCACCTCTGCGGCGCATCCTGCATGGCAGCGCAAAGCGCCATGAGGTCGAGCTCATCATAGACAAACATCAAAAGCTCGTCGATCGACATTTCGGGAGCGCGCGAGCGCAATTTATCGAGCGTCTTCAGAAAATTCGCGCATTTTTCGTTATCCTGCGCGGCGGCTTTGAGCGCCGTGTAAAAATCCGAATTTCGGTCGGCAAGGCGTATCTCCGTCAGCTCATCGGCGGAAAAGCCGAATGCGCCCGAGCGCAGCACCGCGATGAGCGCAACATCCTGATGCGGATTGTCGATAACCGCAAGCAGGCTCATAAGCGAGGCTATCTCCGTCGAGCCGAAGAAGCTGCCTCCCTGACCTGCCGCAACGGGTATGCCGCGCAGGATAAGCTCGCGGCGGTAGGTCTCGCCTACGGAGTTTGCCGAGCGCATGAGCAGCGCGATATCCCCGTAGCCGAGCGCGCGGCCGTTTACCGTCATGCCCGAGTGCATGAGTTCAAGGATCTTCTCAGCGACGGCAGCGGCCTCCTTTTCGGCCTTGCCGCGCAGATCGTCCTCGTCGGCACTGACATCGATGAGAACAAGCTCCGGAGAAACGCCCTCGTCCTCATACACACCTCCGCATTTGAGCTGCGCGTTCTCGTCGTAATCAACCTCGCCGAGTTTTTTCGACATGCAGACTTCAAAAACGCCGTTTATGCCGTCGATCACCTCACGGCGCGAGCGGAAGTTTTCCTGAAGCATTATCTTCACAGGCTCGCCCTCGCGCGCATCGGGCAAAAATGCGTATTTTTCATATTTATCGGTGAATATCAGGGGATCGGCAAGGCGGAAGCGATAGATCGACTGCTTCACGTCGCCGACCATGAACAGGTTGCTCCCATCCCTCGAAAGTGCGCGGAATATCTCGTCCTGAACGGAATTTACGTCCTGATACTCATCGACCATGATCTCGCAAAAGCGCTCGCCGGTTTCGCGTGCAAGGGCTGTCGGGCTTCCGTCCTCGTTCGTCAGAAGCTGGGCGGTAAGGTGCTCAAGGTCTGCAAAATCGACCTCTGCCCTGCGGCGCTTTTCGGTGCCGTAGGCCCTGTCAAAGCGCAGGGTCAGCTCGATGAGCGCGCGCATGGCCGGCGCCGAGGCGCGCATGTCGCTCAGGAGCTTTTCGCTGTCGTCCGAGAGCATTTTCGTGAATTTTTCGCAGTCCTTTTTGCACAGAGTACGCACCTGCTTTACATACTCGGAAAGCTCGGGGTCTGGCGAATTTAAAAGCCTGCCGAGCGTTGGGAAGCTTACGGGCAGCTCCTGCCGCGCCCTGTCCCAGCCGAGGGCGCACGCGCGCGAGAGCGAGCGCAGCGAAAGCGCGGTATCCGCACAGCTCGGGCCGTATTTTTCGGCAATGACCTTGTTTTCGGCCGCCCTTTGGCAAACATCGTCCATCCTCTGCGCCCAGTATTGCGCCGAGGCGCTGATCTCCTCGAGGATCTCCGCGCCCCAGACGGTTTTTCCGGCATCGTCGGCATTTGCTTCTATTGCGCAAAGCTGCTCGCCCAGCCACTTTGCAGGGCGCGCGTGGCTTTGCGTTTTGCGGTGCAGCGCAAGCACCGTTTCCGCAAGACGATCGTCGCTGCGCCCGGCTCCGACAGTGTCGGCAAGGAGCTTAAAGCCCTCGTCGGGCGCTTCATAGCACTCATCGAGCACGCGCTGGATAACGCGCTGCTTTATCGCCTCCGCCCTGTCCTCCTCGATGACCTTGAACTCCGGCGAAAGCTGCGCCGCGTGGCAGTTTTCGCGCAGGAAGCTCTGGCAGAACGAGTCGATCGTGCCGATCTGCGCCTTGGCGCACAATGCGCTCTGCCGCTTGAGCCTGCGGTTATCGGGATCTGCGGCAAGGCGCTCGGATATCTCGTCGAGTATGCGGCTGCGAAGCTCTGCGGCCGCGGCCTTGGTGAAGGTTATGACCAGGAAGCTGTCGATATCCGCGTCATGCTCTATTCTGCGAAGCAGGCGCTCGGTGAGCACCCTTGTTTTTCCGCTTCCGGCCGCCGCCGAAACAAGCACGGCGCGCCCGGTTTCCTCGATCGCGCATTTCTGCGACGCTGTCGGCTCAAACCTCGCCATCTTCCCCGCCTCCTTCCAGAACGCTCCACACCTTCGTTGCAGGCAGGTGCGGAGTAGATCGCATGCTCTCGCCGTTTTCGCCGTCGGCAAAGCGGCATGCGTCGAAATAATCGCAGTTTATGCAGGCATTCTCCTGCTGTCCGGCATAGTAAGGGTCGGCAGCTATGCTGCCGCGCCGAAGCTCCGACGCCATTTCGCACAGCGTTTGGTCGATATGCCGGGCGAGCGTGCCCAGGCGCTCTGCCGAAACGAGCGCGTCGCCGGCAGGGCCGTTTTTCTTGAAATCAACGGGTATATACTTCGGCGTGTCGGCATGCTCCATCGCCCGGATGACCTCCGGATCGCTGAGCACAAGGCCGCTGCGGCGCAGACCCTTGCTGCGCTTTTTCTCAAGCTCGGCGTCGCTTATATCCCCGTCCTCGCTTATCACTCCGTCGCGCGCCGGAACGTACAGCACTCCGGCCGGGACGATCTCCTCGCCGTACAAAAGCTTTCCGTTCTCGCCCAGCGAGAAAAGGTACAGAAGCATTTGCAGGTTCATGCCGTACAGCACGTCCGAGAGGTCAAATTTCTTGCGCCCTGTTTTGTAATCGACAACGCGCAGATACAGCTTGCCCTCGTGCAGCCAGCCGTCCACCCTGTCGGCAATGCCGGTGAGCACGAGCTTATCCTCGCCCTCGCCAAGCTCAAGCGGCGGAAGCTGCGGCGTGTCGGCAAAGTCAAGCTCAAACGACAGCGGCTGAAAATCGCTGCGGCGCAGCTCGTCGGCAAGATCGAGCACTATCCGATGCACGCTGCCGGTCAGGCGGCGGAAAAGATATTCAAAGCGCTTGCTTTTATCGCGAAAATCGTTAAGCTCGCGCGTGATGTATTCATCGATGTATTTATCGCACAGCCGCGTAACGGTCTCGTCGTCAACGCTCTTGTAGCCGCCCATGGAGGCGGCCTCGCGCGAGACCTGCTCCAGGATCCTGTGCATAAACGTGCCCATCTCGGGCGCTGTGAAGCCTGCCGGCTCACGCGGCTTTGCCTTGAGCGCGTACTGCATGAAGTAAGCAAAGCGGCAGGACGCAAATTTATCTATCCTCGAGGCCGAAAGGCGCAGCTTTTCGCCGTAAAGCGCCCTGACCGACGCACGCGAAAGACTGCCGCGGCTGCGGTTTGCCTGCGCTTCAAGCGAGCGCAGGCGCTCCGGCTCGTGCCGGGCGAAAAACTCGGCCGCGCTTGCCGCGCACGCTCCGCCGCCGTGCAGCGACTGCGCGGCAAGCTCCAGCGCCGGAGCTGCGGCGTTAAGGCGCGCCATGTCAACGTCAAACTCGCAGATATCTATTCCGAACATGGCCTTTGCTCGGTTAACGACAAACGCCGGGCGCTGCTGCGCGCCGGCGCCGTCGGTGAGCGCATAGCAAAAGCTCAGGCTGTCCGACGGCAGCGTCAGGCAGTTGTACACGACCGAAAACGCGCGCCACAGCTCGCTGTCTCCGACGCCGCCGAGGTCGATGTCCATCTCGAGCAGTCTGCGCCGCTCATCGTTCGAGAAAACGCCGGTGTCCGCCTCCGTGCCGGGGATGCGCTCATCCGTTGCGCCGAGGACGATCAGGTGCTTAATGTTTCGGCGGCGCATGCGGTCCATTTCGCCGGCCGTCACGCAGTCGAGCGAGGCCGGGATCGTTCCGATATCGTAGCGCGAGAGCATCAGCGAAAACAGGCGGCCGAAATATTCCGCATCCGCCGGTGTATCACCGAGCACCGCCGCGCACTGCTCGAGCGCGCCGACCGTTATATCCCACAGCTGGGCGTATTCCTGCGCTGCGGCGGCTCGGCCGTCTTTCTCCAACGCCTCGGCGCGCGCCTGAAGCTTATCGGCAAGGTGCAGATCCTCAAAAAGGCTTGCCAGAGCCTGCGCCTGCTCCGTCGCGGTCGTGGCGGCAGCGGCGTTTTCGGCAAAGCGCATAAGCGGCCGGCGCGCCGTTTCGCGCAGAAGATTTATCTGCTCAAGCGTCTGCTCGGACGCCTCGTCCGGCTGCTTGCCGTAGCCCTCCGGGTGCAGCCGCCAATTTTCGGCTCTTGTCCACGCCGAGCCGTGCAGCTGCCACATGAAAACGTAGTTTTCAAGCTCGTAGCACTCGTCTGTATCCAATCCGCCGAAGCCCGTGCGCAGATAGTCGAACACATCGTCGGCCTCCCAGCCGCCGAGGATGATCTCATACGCCGACTCGATAAGCATCGGCAGCGGCTTTGATAGCATGTCGGCCTTGCGCGCGGTGTATATCGGCGCACCAAAGCGCGAAAATGCCGACTCCAGCGGCAGGCGATAATCGTCAAAGCCCTTGGCGCACACGGCGATATCGCGCCAGCGGCAGCCCGTGTCGCGCACGAGCGACACCGCCTCGGCGGCAGCAAACTCGCACTCGGCGTTTGTGTCGGCTGCGCTTATTATTTTGATGCGGCCTTGCGCGTCGCCGGCCTCGACGGCGCGGTAACTGAACATGTTTTCGGCAAATTCGCCGAGCGGCTTTGCCTTGGTGCTCTCGCCGCCGAAGCGCTCGGTCTGCGCCTTGATGCCGTTATCGGCGGCAAATTTCAAAAGCGCCGAGGCTGTTATGCGGCTGAGTGCAAAGACCTCGCTTCCGCCGTGCAGCTCGTCGCAGCCGAGGCACACGGTAAGGCACACGCCCTTTGAAAGCAGCGCCTCGAGCACTCTGCGCTCCTGCGCGGTGAAGTCTGTGAAGCCGTCAACGAACACGTGGGTGCGCTCGCTCATCGAGCACTGCCCGATCTGCTGCGCAAGCACGCTCAGCCGGTCGGACGGGTCTGCCCTTCCGTTTGCGACAACGCCGTCATACGCCTCGAGTATAAGCCCAAGGTCGTGCAGCTTGTCGCCCAGCGCGCCCTCGCAGGCTTCGGAAGCCTGCATAAGCCGCTCGCTCGTCACGCAGGCGCTTTTGAACTCGTCCACGGCGCCGAGCAGCATCGTTTGAAGCTCGGCCTTGCGCCGCGCCGCGCCGTAAACGCGCAGCCGCGAATACAGCCCGTCGGCAGCCAGCGCCATGCACAAAAGTCTGCCGCCCTTGTCGAGGTATTCGTTTGCCGCGCCGCCGCACTCGGAGCTTATCTCGCGCGCAAGTCCCGTGAACGACAGCACCTCGGCGTACAGCGACAGGCCGTCGCCGCACACGGCGCACAGTTCGCGCTCGGCCTCGTGGCTGTACTGCTCGGGAACGAGCAGGATGTATCGCTCGCCGCTGTCCGCGCCGCGCCGGATCTCGTCCATGATCGCCGCGCTTTTGCCCGTGCCTGCCGTGCCGTAGAGTATTCTGAGCATTCTTCCACCGCCTTGAAAATTTCTAACGCTTCATTATACCAAACAATCCTCCCCCTGTCTATTTTTAGAGGCGCATTGAGGCACCTACGGATACATATATCTCTGGTGGCCCGGTTCGGGATATTGGAATAAACCGTATTTGCCTCGCCGTACATTAGTGCGCTGCTGAGTTTTCGGCGCATCCTCGTAGGGAACGGATTCATCCGTTCCGTGTGTTTCATCTACTGACGCAGTTAATACAGCGCTACGCAGCAGAGGTTTTGCCATTGCCTTCCCCTTGCGGAGCTTGAGGGGAAGGTGTCGCTTGCGACGGATGAGGTGTTATTAAATCTGCGGTGCTAACCGCCACATTATAAAAAACGGGCGGCCGATGGCCGCCCCTACGACTATATATTTAGGTGCCGACAAAATCGGAACACGCGGAACGGATAAATCCGTTCCCTACGAGCGACCGTTGGTCGCAGTGAAGAGGTAATAGCTGATAGTTAATAGCTTTTTTATTCAACCCCTCGGCAGCAAAGCTGCCTGCTCCCCTTGACAGGAGAGCCAATGGGGTGCGGTGCAAAATTCAGCACCGCACTAACGGATGGCGCGGCAACTACGGTTTCCTCCGCACCCTCGAACCGGGTAAGCGCAATCACCGTATCCGTAGGTGCGTCAATTCGCCACTAAAAAGAAAAGCCGGCGACTTCGGTCGTGGGGAGAGAAAAGGCTATCGTGCCGGCTTCGGTATCGGGCCCGGCCTTTTTGATTATAGATGTCATGATCTCGGACTTCTGCTCGGCCGCGGCAACGATGAGGACTACCTCCTTCTCCTCGGCGAGGGTGATGTTGTAAAAATGCGGATCCTTCTCGCCGGTACCCTTGCCGTGCAAAGTCGTGCCGCCGCGCGCACCGGCGGCGCGCGCCGCGTTCATGACCATATCGGTGCAGCCCTCGTTGGTGATCGCGACTATAAGCTCGTAAGCGAAGCTGAGCGCAGGCGCCTGCTTCACGTTTTTGTTGTCCTGATTAAGATATGCCAAGGCCTTTCCACCTCCAATACTTTTTACCGGCACGGCAATGACGATGCCGTGACCCGGAACGCCCAGATGCAGCCTGCGCCGCTGGTCGGCGATGAGCTGCTTTGTTTTATCGCTGTCGGCAACGGTCAAGACGACGCGCTTTTCGTTCGACTCGATGCCGAGAAGATCCATCATGCTCTGCACGGCCGTGCCGCGCCCGTGCATGACAACCGTCATCGGCAGCTTTAGCTCGGCGCATATCGCGCACAGCGTATCGAGCGCCTCGGGGTTAATTATTGATATAACGTAGTTCATATCGCTTCCTCCCACAGCTCGATGATATCGAGGTCTCCGTAAACTTCTTCGTTCGCCTCGCTGCGCTTTGCGTGCTTTTCAAACAAGACGCCGACCACCTGGATCGACAGCAGCGGCATCATCGCGACTATTGCGACAACGCCGAAAGCGTCGCTGAGCACATTGCCGCCGAGCGCCGTGGATGCGCCCATCATAAATTGCAGCATGAAGGTCGCCGTCATTGGGCCGGAGGCAACGCCGCCGGAGTCGAAGGCGATCGCGGTGTAGATATCCGGCACGAAAAACGACAGCCCCAGTGCGATCGCGTAGCCCGGCACGAGAAACCACATGATGCTTATGCCCGTCACGACGCGCAGCATGGCTATGCCCATGGCAAGCGCAATGGCGACGGAAAGGCTGAGCTTTATCGCCCTGCCGGGTATCGCGCCGGCGCTGACCTGCTCGATCTGCTTTTCAAGAACGCCGACGGCAGGCTCTGCGGAAATGATGAACCAGCCGAGCAGCATCGACAGCGGAATGAGCAGCCATTTGGCTCCGCTTTCGGCAAGCGCCGCGCCCAGCGACGCGCCGAGGGTCGAAAAGCCGACGTTCACGCCCGTGAGGAACAGCACAAGGCCGACATAGGTGTAGACAATGCCGATGAGTATCTTTGCAAGCGGCCGCCCGTGCAGACGCAGCAGACAGAGCTGGAAAATAAGGAATATCGCAACTATCGGCAGCAGCGCGACGGCCATCTCGGCCATGTAATCGGGTATCGCGGAGATGAAGGCCGAGCCTATCTCGCGCGTGTCGGCAAATGCGGCGGCGCTCACGCCTGCGGTCGCCTCGCTGTCGTTATAGAAAAAGCCGAGGATGAGCACCGAGAGTATCGGTCCGATCGAGCACAGCGCGACAAGGCCGAAGCTGTCGGCCTCGGCGGAGCGGTCGCTTCGTATCATGGAAACGCCAAGCCCCATTGCGAGGATAAACGGCACCGTCATCGGCCCGGTGGTGACGCCGCCGGAGTCGAACGCGATGCTCAGATAATTGCGGTCGGTGAACGCGGCCAGCACGAAGATGAGCGCATAGCAGGCTATGAGCAGCCATCTGAGGCTTGCGCCGGTGAGGATTCGCAGCATACACACCGTCATGAAAAATCCGACGCCTACGCCGACGGTTATGAGCAGCACGCTGCTTTTTATGTGCGGAACGGTCTGCGCAAGCACCTGAAGATCCGGCTCGGCCACGGTTATCGCAAAGCCCAGCAGGAAGCTCACGCCGAGGATGAGCGGCAGATTTTTGGTTTTTGTCAGCGCCGTGCCGATCTTCGAGCCGATGGGCATCATCGCCTGCTCCGCGCCCAGCGAAAACAGTCCCATACCGGCAACTATCAGCAGTCCGCCGATGAGAAAGCACAGCAGCAGGTCGGCCTGCATCGGCATCACGAAAAGGCACAGCACTATGACTATCGCGACTATCGGCAGCACCGAGACTGCCGCCTCGCGCGTTTTTTCGACTATCGCAGTGTGATTGCTCCCAAATTCAACTGATTTTCTGATAATATCACTCCTTACTTTTTTGGAGGCGTTTTAACGCTTCTGCCGATACATTTATTGCGTCGGCCCGGTATCGAAGCTGCCGGGCATCACAACAATGATCGCTTGCCGAAACCGTATGCGCTCTTGTCAATCGAAGGTATCTTCGGAAAGCGCGTCGAGCATTTTCTGCTGAAGCCGGACGTATTCGTGCGCATCCTCCTCGCCGAGCGAGCGCAGTGCCGCCGCGACGCGCTCGATCGCCTCGCGGCGGCGGCTGTTTATAAGCTCGCGCCCGGCATCGGTCAGCGAAACGTTGACCCGACGCTCGTCGTGCTCATCGGCGCTGCGGCTGATCCAGCCCTTTTGCTCAAGGTGCTTCAAAAGCGCCGCAATGCGCGCCGACGATACCCCCATGCTGCGCCGCAGCCCCGAGGGACAGCCGGGCGCATCGTCGAGCAGCAGCAGACTCAGTGCGAAAAACTCGCCGCCGCAGGCGTCGCTTATAGCCTCGCCCGCCGGGAGATGGCTCAGCCTTGCCCTGACCGACAGCATCTGTTCCGCAAGAGAAAAATAGTCCATTGTTGTCTCCTTGCAATTTAGCTAACACTATTAGCTAAATGATAGCATAAATTTCGCCTCTATGCAAGAGCATAAAGGCGAAATATACCGTTTATTCATATTCTGAACGCTTTCTTAAGGCTCAGTCATAGCCTCCGTTTGCGGGCGGCAGGGCCGTCCATTCCGGCAGCTCCGTCACGGCCTTCTTAACGGAGGTCACGGCGTTTATGAAATTTGCGGCGTCCTCATCCGAGGTCATGTGGTAGACGGCCGTCTGATCGCCGCAGATAAGAAGGCTCCTTCCGTTCAGTGTTACGGAGATCTCGTAATGCTCGAGCGGGATCATGGAAACCGCCTTTGATTTATCGTCCGCGAGCTCCTGCGAGGTCATTTCGCGGTCGATATCCGTAAGGCGATATTTGCAGACAAGCTCGTACAGCCGCTGCAAAAAGTCCGGCTCGGGGCGAAGCTCCGCCGATGCCGTCCCGTCCGAGGCAAGATCCTTTTGAATACTGCCCGTCTGTGTGTCCAGGATGTTTTTCTGCGTCTCGTCATACCACCATGAAAAGCGCAGCGAGAAGTCGTCCGGAACTGCCGGAGTGTTTTCTGGCGCTGCGCCCCGAAATATGCCGCAGCCTGCGAGCGAAAAAGCAAGAGCAAGGCACAGAATGCTCGCGGCAAGCTTTTTTGTCATGATCTCTCAACTCCTTTTGTGTTCTTTGCCTGTATGACGCCGAGGGATGCGGAAATGTTCCCGCAGAGGGAAGAAAAGCTTCTTCGGGCATTGAAATGCCTGCTGCCGGCATGGTATAATTACATTGGGTAGGTATACACGAAGGCGCACACAGTCCGGATACGGGATCCACGCAATATATATCGGCAGATGTGTCAGGACGTCTGTGAAAAAGCGGCAGACAGGTCAATGTTTAGTAAGGAGGTAAAGGCATGGCTTTCTGGGTATTTATGCTTATCATGGGATTGCTGATCCCTTTGACAATGGTCGGCTTCGGCAAGCTGTTTTTGACCAGAGCCCCAAAAAACATCAATATGGTTTTCGGCTATCGAACGGTGATGTCCATGAAGAACAGGGACACATGGGAGTTTGCTCATAAGATGATAGGGAAGCTGTGGCTTCGGTGCGGCCTGGCGATGCTGCCGCTGTCCGTGATCCCTTTCCTTTTCGTGATCGGCAAGGATGCGTCGGCCGTCGGAAGGGTCGGAATAATCGTCATTGCGATCCAGATGCTGCCGATGCTGGGAACTCTCTTCCCTGTGGAAGCGGCTCTCAAGAAGAATTTTGATAAAAACGGTGTGCGCAGGCAAATCGGACTTTGATAAAGGAGATTCTCGTATGAATAAAAAGCTTCTTCGGGCATTGAAATGCCTGCTGCTTTTTCATAGTGCCTGCTTGAGCGTCAGGTCACGTCGATGAGGTATTCCGTGACGATTCCGTCGCTTATCGAGATTATGAGCCACATGTTGTCCATGTACTCGACGCCCAGATGGTACACGAGCGTGGGCTCCGGCGGATAGTTTTTATCGCTGAGCTTGAAGGAGGTCTGTCCGCCGCCGTCCTCCGCGCCCAGAAGCGCTATGACATCGGCCTCGCTCATGCCGATGAGCTGGTGCTTTTCGAGCATATCGTCGACGATCATGTAGCGCCCGTCCGCATTCGAAAGCCACTTTTCCTGCGAAAACGTGTGCTGATAGCGGTACACGCAGAAAGCGGCCGCTAGTATCAGCAGCACGGCGATCAAAACAGAAAATGCGATAATAATACGCCTCTTGGCACGCTTGATCTCGTTTTCCATCATTCAAAGCTCCTTTCGATTTTTTAAAAACAGCTGCTTATTCAAAGAATAAACAGCTGTTTTTTGATTCTTTAATTATGCCTCGCCGCGCTCTTTGAGTGCTTCCTTGCGTGAAAGGTTTACTCTGCCGCGGTCGTCGATCTCGGTGACCTTGACCCAAGTCATGTCGCCGACGTTCAGAACGTCCTCGACCTTTTCGGTGCGCTTGAACTCAAGGTCCTTGATGTGGCACATGCCGTCCTTGCCCGGGGCAAGCTCGATGAATGCGCCGATGGGGATGATGCGGACGACCTTGCCGTAGTACAGTGCGCCGACCTCAGGCTCGAAAACGATGTTTTCGATGGTCTGGCGTGCCGCGCGGCATGCCTCGATATCCTCGGATGCGATGAAGATGCTGCCGTCGTCGTCGATGTCGATCTTGCAGCCGGTGTCTGCGGTGATCTTCTGGATGACCTTGCCGCCGGAGCCGATGACCTCGCGGATCTTGTCGGGATTGATCTTCATCTGGATCATCTTAGGTGCGCTCTTTGCAAGCTCCTTGCGAGGTTCGGGCAGAGCCTTGAGCATGACCTCGTCGAGGATCTGGTAGCGGGCCTCACGGGTGATCTCGAGAGCTTCCTTGACGATCTCGTGCTTGAGGCCGTCGTTCTTGAGGTCCATCTGGATGGCGGTGATACCGGTCTTGGTACCGGCGACCTTGAAGTCCATCTCGCCGTGGAAGTCCTCAACACCCTGGATGTCGATGAAGGTGGTGAAGTCGTCGCCGTCCTGGATGAGGCCGCAGGAGATGCCGGCAACGGGAGCCTTGATGGGAACGCCTGCGTCCATAAGAGCCAGCGTTGTGCCGCAGATGGAGCCCTGCGAGGTCGAGCCGTTGGAGGACAGGATCTCGGAGACTACGCGGATGGTGTACGGGAAGTCCTCGACCGAGGGGATGACGCTCTCGAGCGCCTTCTCGACCAGTGCGCCGTGACCGTATTCGCGGCGGCCGGTGCTGCGGCTGGCACGAGCCTCGCCCGTGGAGTAAGAGGGCATGTTATAGTGATGCATGAAACGCTTCTCTTCCTCTTCCCAGATGGTGTCGAGCTTCTGGGACATGGACAGAGTCGCGAGGGTAGCTATCGAAAGCACCTGAGTCTGGCCGCGGGTGAACAGTGCCGAGCCGTGGACTCTGGGGATAATGCCGACCTCGCTGCCGAGGGGGCGGATCTCGTTCATTGCGCGGCCGTCAACGCGCTTGCCGGCCAGCAGCCATTTCTTGACGACCTTCTTCTGCAGCTTGTACAGGATCTCGTCCATGTACTGCATCATGTCGGGGTGCTCCTCGGAGTACTTTTCCTCCATTGCGGTGACCCACTCGTTAACGCGCGCCTCGCGTACGTTCTTGTCGTCGGTATCCATGCAGTATTCCATGCCCGCAAACTCGTTCTCGACCAGCTTATTGAACAGCTCATCGTCGAACGCCGCGTGCTCGTACTCAAACTTCGGCTTGCCGATCTCCGCGACCATCTTGTCGATGAGGTCAAGAACCGGCTGGAGGTGCTCATGAGCCTGAACGATGCCCTCGTACATTACGTCCTCGGGGACCTGGTCTGCCTCGGACTCGATCATGACGATCTTCTTATGCGTTGCCGCGATGGTGGTGGTCATGCGGTTGGTTTTGCGCTCTTCCTGGGTGGGGTTGAACAGGTACTTCTCGCCGTCCCAGCCGAGGACTATGCCTGCGATGGGGCCGTTGAAGGGAACGTCGGAGATGCTGACTGCTGCCGATGCGCCGATCATTGCGGTGATCTCGGGGCTGCAATCGCGGTCAACGGACAGGACCTCGCATGCGATAACGACGTCGTTGCGCAGGTCGGTCGGGAACAGGGGACGCATGGGGCGGTCGATCAGGCGAGATGCCAGGACTGCCGGCAGGCTGGGCTTACCCTCGCAGCGCATGAAGCTGCCTGGGATGCGGCCGACTGCGTACAGCTTTTCGTTGAAATCGACCGACAGAGGGAAGTAATCAATGCCGTCCTTGGGACGAGCCGATGCGGTGCAGGTAACGAGAACGGTGGTCTCGCCGTAAGTCACGAGGACCGCTGCATTGCACAGCTCTGCCATCTTGCCGACTTCCATCTTCAGAGGACGGCCTTCGTACTCGATCTCAAACTTTCTGTAATCGGGAAACTGTTTGTGCGTGATTATCATTTGTTTTGCTCCTTTTCATTTTTTCTATTTCAAAAACCGCCGGAGCATAGCACTTGAAAACGGGTTCCGTCCCGAAACCTATTTTCAAATACTAAGCTCTTTTAGTGGCGATTTGAGATTTTTTTAGTGGCGATTTGACGCAGCTACGGATACGCATATTGCGTGAACCCGGTATTGAAGTTGCTGACAAAACCGGAAAACTCTTGCGCTACGTTAGTGCAGTGTTGGTTCTTGCCGCATCCCATTGGCTCACCTGTCAAGGGGAACTGTCAGCTTTGCTGACTGAGGGGTTTTAGTGGCGCATTGACGCAGCTACGGATACGCATATTGCGTGAACCCGGTATTGAAGCTGCGTAGGAAACCATTGCGTTTCGCACCCCATTAGGCCGCACTGCTCGTAGGGGCGATCATTGATCGCCCGATCCTAACGGTTTTGCCCGCACTCACCGGTCGTGCTGACGCAATAGCCGTATCGGTATCAGCGTAAATGCGCTATTAAAAATTCGTGCGCTTGCGCACACCGCACCTATTCACTATTACCTATTACCTATTACTTTCTTTTTTCCGCGGCCTCAGCCGCAGAAAAAAGCAGGGGACATATTCACTTGTCCCCTGCTTAAAACCTTCATACCCTTCGGAAATGCCGGACTTACTTGCGGATGCCCAGCTTTGCAATGATTGCGCGGTAACGCTCGATATCCTTCTTTGCGAGGTAGTCGAGCAGACGGCGGCGCTTACCGACCATCTTGTACATGCCCAGACGGCTGTGGTCGTCGTTGGGATGGACCTTCAGGTGAGCGGTCAGCTCGCGGATGCGCTGAGTGAGAATAGCGATCTGGACCTCGGGAGAACCGGTGTCGTTCTCGTGGGTCTTGTTTGCCTCTATAACGGCGGTCTTGGTCTCTTTGGTGATCATAATGATACCCCTTTCATGATTTTATATACCCAATGGCTAAGTAAAGGGAGGAAAGGTCTCCCGATCACTGAGCACACGGGCTTAGCCTTGTAATATTACCACTTACGGCGGCGTTTGTAAAGAGCTTTTTTCAGTTTGAGAGAAAGCCGTCGCCGCCGGGATTCAGCTCTGCGGTCTTGAAGTACAGGCTCTTCAGGGTGTCCACGCTCGCGCCCTCCGTCATGCCGACAGACCAGCTGCTGCCGTTAAGATACCAGTAAACGATGCCGGCGCCCTTTCCGTCGAGCTTGAATAAGGGGTTTCCCTGCAAAAGCTCCAGGGTCATTGTCGGATCCTCGGTCCACTCATAGTTCATACCGGAGATGTCCTTCTGTTCATCCGTTTTCTGTGCACGGATGGTGAATGTGCCGTAATCTGCCTGATACAGCGTCTCGTCTCCGTCAATCGTTGTGTACACGGGCGTTTTGCCGTCGATCTCGGGCATGACGATACCGGCGGCCTTAAATTTCTCGGCACTCGATTCATGCACGGGGTTTGCTATCCGGCTGTTATCGTTTTCATTGGTCTTCTTGGCTTTATCGTTTGTCTGGCTGCCGCAGGCGCACAGCGCGAACACCATTGCAAGGCACAGCGCCGCGCAGACCGTTTTCTTAAAAGCTTTCATATGATAAACGCTCCTTTATTATGCTGATATGATGATCGATCAATGCTTCTATGACGAAGCCTCAGCAAAAAATGTTCCGCAAATATTTGATATTATCCGCGCCGTGTGATAACATTATTTCATTCTAACAGAGGAGAGCGAAAATGGACAGCAATTTTTTTGCGCTGATCTCGCGCATGCGCTACATCGAGCGCTGGAGCCTGATGCGCAATTCGATACATGAAAACATTCAGGAGCACAGCCACATGGTTGCGGTGATCGCGCACGCGCTGGGAGTTATTCGCCGCGACGTTTACGGCATCAACTGCGACCCCGAGGCCTGCGCCGCCGTTGCGCTGTATCACGACGCAAGCGAGATACTCACCGGCGATCTGCCTACGCCGATAAAATACCACGATGACGAGATCATGAGCGCTTACCGCCGCGTAGAGACCATTGCGTCGAAAAAACTGCTGGGCATGCTGCCCGAGGAGCTTCAGCCGGCCTTCGAGCCGATATTGACGGGGCAGACTCAGCGCGAGCTGCACCCGATAGTAAAGGCTGCCGACAAGCTGAGCGCCTACATCAAATGCATCGAAGAGCGCAAGGCCGGCAACAACGAATTTTTAAACGCCGAAAAGCAGACGCTTGAGGCGATACATGCTTACAACATGCCGGAGGCAGAATACTTCATCGAGCATTTCATTCCTGCATTTGAAAAAACTCTTGACGAATTGGGGACGATAAAATAATGGAAAATTCAAAGCTTCAGAGAATAAATGAGCTTGCGCGCATAAAAAAAGAGCGCGAGCTGACCGCCGAAGAAACGGCCGAGCGCGACGCGCTGCGCAAGGAATACCTCGACGAGTGGCGCAAGGGCGCGATCGAGGTGCTTGAGAACACATATATCCAGACGCCCGACGGCAAAAAGCACAAGCTTCAAAGGAAGGATAATAAATGACTGCCTTTTTCGTTTGCTTAAACGCGGTCGTTCCGATATTTCTCATCATGGCGCTCGGATGCCTTGCAAGGCATCTGGGCGCTATTAAGCGCGAGGACGTTCCCAAGCTCAACAGGCTTTTGTTTCGCTATTTCATGCCGGTGATGCTGTTTTACAACATCTACACCTCGGATCTTTCCGGCGCGGTGCAGCCGAAGCTGCTCATATTCGCGGCCGCAGGCGTCCTTGCCGAGTATGCGCTCGCCTTCTGTTACGTCATGCTTACCGAAAAGGGCACCTCCAAGCGCGGCGTTAAGATCCAGGGCATTTACCGCTCGAATTTTGTCATAATCGGTCTGCCGCTTGCGACGGCTCTCGTCCCCGGCGCGGACGCAGGCTCTGTCGTTGTGCTCATCTCTGTTGTCGTTCCGATGTTCAACGCCATCGCAGTGATAACGCTTGAGCTGTTCAGCGGCAAAAGGCCAAACGCCCTCGGCATCATCATAGACGTTTTCAAAAATCCTCTAATCCTCGGCACGGTCGTGGGCATTGCGTTCCAGCTGCTCGGCATACGCCTGCCCGAGGCGCTGCTTTCGACCATAAAACAAATAAGCGCCGCCACTAACCCCATGCTGCTGTTCATGCTCGGCGCGTTCTTCCAATGGGGCGGCATACATAAATACATCAAGGATCTCGTAGAGGTCTGCCTCGGCAGGCTCGTCGTCATGCCGGGCATCTTCCTCACCGCCGCTTACTTCCTCGGCATACGCGGCATCGCCTTTGCCGGTATGATCGCCATTTTCGGCTCGGCGACCGCCATTGCCTCCTTCACCATGGTCCAGCAGATGGGCGGCGACGATGAGCTTGCCGGAGATATCGTCGTTTCCACCAGCGCCCTGTGCTGCTTCACCATGTTCGCCTGGTCATTTATCTTCAAATCCCTCGGAGTTTTTTAGTGGCGCTTTGGGGCACCTACCGATACGCACATTGCGGTTGCCCGGTTCGAGACAATGGTGGAAACCGCGACTGCCACGCAACCCGGCAGTGCGGCGGAGAGCTTGGGATCCCGGTATCGAAAGTGCAGAGGAAACCATAAAACTCTCGCACTACGTTAGTGCGTTGCTGAGTTTTGCACCGCGCCCTCATTGGCTCACCTGTCAAGGGGGCAATGGGGGTTGAATTTAAACACCAAACCTATTAACTGTCAGCTATTAGCTCTCCGCTGCGGCCGCAGCCGCTTGTCCCGGTTTCGTCGGCACCCACCGGTCGGGCTGACGCAATAGCTGTATCCGCAGCTGCATCAATGCGCCTCTAAAAAAACTGCATCGCACTGTTGTAGTGCGATGCAGTTATTGCTTTTTTGTTGTTCCGAACCAGGCAAGAAACGCTGTGTCGCACTTGTGTTACGCGAAACGTTACGGTTTCCACCGCAACCTCGACACCGGGCACCGGCAATCACCGTATCCGTAGCTGCGTCAATTCGCCTCTAAAAATCAGTCTTCGGGGATGTGGATCTCGCGGATGAGGAAATCCTTGCCCGAGAGGATGGTTTTTTCAAAGCTGCCGCAGTTCGGGCAGTAGCCCTCGTGCTCAATGACATTGAACAGCTCGTTGCACTCGTCGCACTCGGCCATGCCGGGGATGATGTTGATGATAAGCTTAGTGTCTTTAAGGAAGGTATCCTCAACGACGACGGGGTAGATATCCTCAACGTATTTGGGAATGACCAGCGACAGCTCGCCGATGTCAAGGACGATCTCCGTGACCTCGGCGATGTTGTTGGCTTGGGCAAAGTCCGTGACGGTCTTGACCATCGAGCGGACGACGCCTATCTCATGCATGACGCAGCTCCTTTACTTTCTTGCGATCTTCTTGGTGACGAGCTTTGCGACTGCCGCCGGAGCGTTTCCGGCCGCGCCGAGCAACGCCTTGAAGTACGGTGCGCCGACATAGTCGGTGACCTTTTCGAGGTGGATCGCGTCGAACTTGCACTTGGTGGTGCAGATGCCGCAGCCCACGCAGAGGCTCTCGTCAACGACCGCAGCGCCGCAGCCGAGGCAGCGTGAGGTCTCGATCTTCATCTGCTCTTCGGTGAGGGTACCGCGCAGATCCTTGAAGGTCTTCTTGGCTTCCTTGGCCGAGCCGTCGGCGGCCTTCTGTCTGGGAGCGGTGTCGAAGCCTGCTACGGAGATGCCTGCCGTTGCGGTATTCATTGCCTTATAATCGCGTCTGTCGCGGCCGATGACCTGCGACTGGCCGGGATGCACATAGCGGTGGATGGAGATCGCGCCCTCCTTGCCTGCCGCGATAGCGTCGATGGCAAACTTCGGGCCGGTGACAACGTCGCCGCCTGCGAAAACGTCGGCAACGCTGGTCTGGTAGCTGGGCATGGAGACGTTGACGGTACCCTTTGCGCCGGTGGCAAAATCCATGCCGTTAAGGTCGATCTTCTGGCCGATGGCGGAGATAACGGCGGAAACGGGCAGAGTCTCAAACTTGCCGGTGCCTACGGGCTTGCCGGCTTTAAGCTCCATGACCTCGACCTTGAGCGTCTCGGCCTTGCCCTCGCCGGTGATCTCGACGGGAGAAGCGAGGAACATGAACTTCACGCCCTCTGCGATCGCCTCTTCGACCTCGTCGTCTGCTGCCGGCATCGCGTCGCGGTCGCGGCGGTAGACTATCGTGGTCTTTGCGCCGAGGCGGACTGCCGCGCGCGCAACGTCGATGGCGACATTGCCGCCGCCGATAACGGCAACGCTCTTGCCGATATCGGGCTTCTCGCCGAGGTTGACTTCACGCAGGAAGTCGATGCCGGTCATAACGCCGGGCAGCTCGTCGCCGGGGCAGCCGACCTTTGCGCCCTTGGACGCGCCGACTGCGAGGTAGAATGCCTTGAAGCCCTGCTCACGCAGCTTATCAAGGGTGATGTCCTTGCCGACCTCAACGCCGGTCTTGAACTTTACGCCCAGATCCTTGAGAACCTTGATCTCGGCATTGATAACGTCCTTTTCGAGGCGGAAGGATGGGATGCCCATGGTGAGCATGCCGCCGAGCGCCTTTTCCTTTTCGTAAACGGTCACGGGGTAGCCCTTGACTGCGAGATAGTATGCGCAGCTCAGGCCGGCAGGGCCTGCGCCGATGACGGCGATCTTCTCTTCATAGGGCTTGCCGATCTGGTTGACCATCTTGGGAACGAAGCGGTGCTTGGACTCAAGATCCTTCTCGGCGATGAACTTCTTGATGTCGTCGATAGCAATTGGCGAGTCGATGTCGCCGCGCGTGCATGCGTCCTCGCATGCCTTGTTGCAGATGCGGCCGCAGACTGCCGGGAACGGGTTTTCTTTCTTTATAAGCTCAAGCGCCTCGGTGTATCTTCCCTGAGCGGCGAGCTTAATATAGCCCTGAACGGGAACGTGCGCCGGGCACTGTGCCTTGCAGGGCGCCGTGCCGGACTCCATGACGTCGGTGCGGGTTGTGCGGTAATCGACGTTGTAGCTCTTCTTATCCCAGGGCACTTCCTTATCCGACTGATATGCGTCGGAGACATGCGGATCGGTGGTGCACAGCTTCTGGCCGAGCTTTACGGCGTTGGTCTGGCAGTTTTCAACGCACTGGCCGCAGGCGACGCACTTGTCCTTATCAACCTTGGCGATGAAGTTCGAGCTTACGCCGTTGGGAGAGCGGAACAGCTCTGCGATGCGCAGCGCATAGCAGGAGCAGCCGCAGCAGTTACAAATTGCGTTTACCTCGTCAAAGCCGAGAGCCTGGTTGACTTCGTGGACAAGGCCGTTATCCTCGGCGCGCTTGAGCACCTCATAAGCCTCCTCCTTGCTGATCAGGCGGTGCTCGCCGTGCTTGGAGAAGTTGATGGCATTGTCGTTAAGGTACATGCACATATCCTCTTCAAGATGGCCGCAGCCCTCTCCGATCAGGCGGCGTGAACGGCGGCAGGAGCACGGGCCGACGGAAATCGCCTTTGCCTTCTCTATGATGGTTGCCAGCTCATCGTAGGATGCCGTGCGAGTGTTGCTTTCGACAGCGCTCATAACGGGCATAACGCGCATGAAGTTAACGCCGTTGCCGAGAACCGGGGCAAGCATACCGACGCGGATGCGAGTGTATTCCTCGAAGCATGCTCCCAGATCGGGATACTTATCGCACTGTGCGCGATTGGAGAGGATGCCCTCCATGATGCCGGGCACCCAGATGGGATAGTAGTAGCAGGGCAGCTCGCCGCGATAGCGAACGCGGATAACGCCCGCATTTACGAGCTTGTCACACTGCTCCTGAACAAATTCAACGCTCTTTTTGCATTTTTTTGCAAGCTCTGCCGCAGAAAATTCCTTCTCAAGACGCATACGCATCATGACAGAGCACATATCGTCATCGACGATGGGCTCGAGGATCCTGTATTCCGGATCCTTGTAGGTGATGCCGGTGTAGGTCATGCTTTCCAGGCTGATCTTTGAAGCCAGCGCCAGAATGTTAGGTCTGTTTGCCATAGTTTTTCCCCCTGTTTATTGTTGTTATATTTAAATGTATCTTCTCGCATATTACCCAAAATGCATTGTACCACATAGGTATACGCATTGTCAATTATTTGGCTTACCGTTTGGCACGTTAATTAACAACTGCGCACATTTATGTTCGAAAAGCCTGTTAAAAAAGCCGCAAACCCTTGAAACTGCACATTTTTTTGACCAGAACAATTTTTTACCACGCACTTCCCGTATTCATGCAAAAAGGCTCGAAAAAATAGTGATTTGATTTAGATGGATTAATTTTTTTAAAAAATTAAACGTTTTTAATTCGTTTTAGTAAAATTGACGAAAATGGCCTATTTGTTTGAGTTTTGACAGTCGATTTTTATTGAAATTATCGGTTGAAATATTGACGCATTGTAAACTTGCCTGTAAAATATGCATGCATTTTGAAAAAGCCATAAATAAAGCGAAGACAATTCCGCAGGAGGATCACTCGTCGGAATGCAGCGGATGAAGAAGCCGTCCGCCTGTCTGCCGCGGCAAGATTTTTTCTCTCCAGTGAAGCCCTGTTGCCCAAGGAATTGTTTTATCGAAGCGTTCCTTCGGAGCGACGGGGACTTTGTTTTGGTTTTAACAAGATGCAGGAAAAGAACATTAACCCCAGAGTTTTGCCGGGCGGTTGAGGAGCTGCTCCGCAAAACGGGCAATGTTAAAGAGATACTATTAAAGGAGAGTCATTATGAACAACAAAGCAGCCAAGGGCACATGGGCGGCAGCGTTTACGGTCGCCTCGGTGTGGTTCGGCACCCATGTAGGCGGCGGTTTCGCCTCCGGTAACCAGGTAGTAAGTTATTTCGCGCAGTACGGCATGTGGGCCGCGGTTCTTCCCCTTGTCGCAATGGGCATACTCGCACTGGTGATGTACACCGTTATGAAGTTTGCAAAGCTCAACGGCTTCACCAATTATAAGGACACCTTCTCGGCTCTGTATCCGAAGCCCTGGATGGAAGTCTTCTTTGAGATCTTCTATATCGTAATTCTTCTGGCGGCAGTTGCGGCAGCAGTCGCGGGCGCAGGCGAGGTTCTTGCAAACTTCTTCGGCGTTGACTATTCCGTCACCGCAAACAAGCTCATCTTCAACCTCATCATCGTTGCAGTGCTCATCATCCTGAGCATCTTCGGCGTAAAGCTTGTTATCGCAGCTTCCACCGTTCTTTCCATCGCAATTCTTATCTCCACCGCAGTCGTCGTTATCGCCGGCTTTGCAGCAGACTTCGACGCAATCAGCGCAAACCTGCTTACTCAGAACAGTATCACGGCAGCACCGTATGTTGACAATGTCGGCGAAGCCATCTGGCGCGGCGTTCTCGTTTACGCAGCATTCCAGTGCGTATCCATCCCTGCAATGATCGCAGCAGGCGAAGGCCTGACCCTCAAGGGCGTAAAGCGCGCAAACATCCTCGGCTGGCTCATGAACGGCCTTGCTCTTGCGGCATCCACCGCAATGCTCTCCCGTTGGTATCCGCTTCTGTCCGCACTCCAGGCAGGCAAGGTTGAGGGCTTCACCACCGCAGCTTCCGGCATCCCCAACCAGACCGTTCTGACCCTCGTCGGCATCAAGTGGCTGATGGCGATCTTCAGCATTCTGCTGTTCAGCGCTTTCGTTTCCACCAGCGTCACCCTCGTATTCACCATGATCCAGCGCTTCCAGGGCGCCTGCTTCCCCAAGACCATCAAGAGCGAAAAGGCTCGCGGCGTTATCGTCGGCGTTATCGTCATCGCTATCTGCTTTGCGATCTCCCTGCTCGGCCTCGGCAACATCATCAAGTACGCTTACGGCTACGACGGCTACTACGCAATCCTCGTTATCTTCCTGCCCGTCCTGATCTGGGGTCTTCCCAAGATCAAGAAGCTTTCCGCAGAGAAGAAGGCAGAGATCGAGTAATTAATCAGAATAATTCAAACACCACCGGTCATCCGGTGGTGTTTGACCAAGGAACAGTGTCAGAAAATGAGAATAGCTATGATCGGCTCCGGCGCTGCCGGCAGCGTTTTTGCTTCATATCTTAATAAAGGCGGCGCAGAGCTTTGGCTCGTTGACCGCTACAAGGCGCACATGGACAAGGTCGCGCAGAGCGGAATGGCCTTCGTCACCCCCTCGGGCGAGGAGCCCCTAACCGGATTCCATACCGCCTACTCCGCCGAGGATATCGGCGTTATGGACATGGTCATACTTATGGTAAAGGCCACACAAACCGACGGCATCATGCCCTCGGTCAAGCCATGCATCGGCAGCGAAACGGTCGTCGTTTCCCTGCAAAACGGCATCGGCAACGACGATGTTCTCAAAAAATATGTCCCTGCGGACAGGATCCTCTATGGCTTCGGCACGATAGGAACAGAGCTTCCCGAGCCGGGCAAATGCGTTTCAAAGCCCGAAAGCGGCGTTATAATGCGCTTCGGAGCCTCGGAAAACGATCCCTTTTCCGAAAGGGCCGGCAAGGCGCTTGAAAAGTGCTTCTGCGACGGCGGCTGCCTTGCAAGCTTTGAAAAGGATATCCGCCCCTTCGTTTGGAAAAAGGCGATATCCAACAGCGGCTACAACACCCTTTCGGCTCTCACGCGCCTGAAGGTCGGACCCATGCTCGACTGTGAAAGCGGCAGAGAGCTTATAAAAAGCGTGTGGGCAGAGGGCTGCGCGGTAGCCAAGGCACTTACGGGCGTCGATCTTTGGGAGGAGATGCTCGAGGAGCTTGAAAGACTCAGAGAGGGCTTTGCAAAATACTATCCCTCCATGGCACAGGATGTTCTCATCCACCAGCGTCAGACCGAGGTCGAGCTGCTAAACGGCGCCATCGTGCGCTACGGCCGCGAGCTCGGAATCCCCACCCCCGTCAACGGGGCACTGACGCTTATGATCCAGACAATACAGCAAAACTACGATAAGCAGTATTGCAAACAATAAAATTTATAATCAATTTTTATAAGGAGACGAATAAAAATGAAAATTGCAATGTATGGTTCCGGCGCAGCAGGCAGCGTTTTTGCTTCTTACCTCAAAAAGGGCGGCGCAGACATGATCCTCATCGACCGTTATGAGGCTCACATGAAGAAGGTCGCCGAGGACGGCATGCACTTCACCATCCATCAGGAAGAAAACGGTGCTTACACCGATTATAATTATCAGCTCAAGGGCTTCCGCACCTACACCAGCTCTGCCGCTGCGGAAGAGGCCGAGGGCAAGGTCGATGTCATCATCTATATGACCAAGGCAACTCAGCTCGAGCAGGCAATTCAGGACTCTCTGCCCGTCGTGGGCGACACCACCGTCGCCGTTTCCCTCATAAACGGCCTCGGCAACGATGACAACCTCTTCAAGGTCTTCCCGAAAGAGCGCTGCATCATCGGCTCCGGCGTTCTCGGCACCGCACTGCCCGAACCCGGTCACTGCGTTTCCACTCCTGCCGGCGGCGTTCAGATGAACTTCGGCGGCGCTGTAAGAAGCGAGCTCAACGACGCAGCTTGCGCAGAGATGCTCAAGTGCTACCGCGAAGGCGGCTGCGACGCTTACTGGCGCGACGGCGAGCCGGGTACCGACAACAACATCTACAAATTCATCTGGAAAAAGGTCTGCGTCAACGCAACCGTCAACACCGTCTGCGCGGTTCTGCGTCTGAAGATCGGTGAGGTCGAGGCTGATCCTTGGGGTCAGCAGCTGTTCCACGGCGTAATCCGTGAGACCTGCGCCGTTGCAACCGCAAAGGGTGTTCCCATGAACGCCGACGATTTCATCGCACACGACCATGCCGACATCGTCACCAACATCGGCGACTACTATCCCTCCATGTGCCAGGACGCACTGTTCCATCAGCGTCAGACCGAGATCGACGTCCTCAACGGCAAGATCGCAGAGTACGGCAAAGAGCTGGGCATCCCCACTCCGACCTGCGACATCCTCACCAAGGTCGTCCACTGCATCCAGGACAACTACGCAAACCAGTACTTCCAGGATAAAGACGGCAACGCATTCCACATCGGCAAGTAATTTTAAAAATATAAAAGCAGCAGCCGACAGGCTGCTGCTTTTGTCGTTTCGTTGCCGCGTGGGTTTATTCTGCCGACTCGAACTTCTTTATGAGCCGGTCGAACAGCTCGGCATTGTTTTCGATCGCGATCTCCGGCTCGCGCTTTGTCGTGTGCGCAAACACCGGCTCGTTCATTTTCCTTGAATACACCGCCTTCTGGATGCGCACGGCGTCCATGCCGCACTTTGCAAAGTGCACCGCAGCGGATGCGAAGTGAGCCGCGCAGGGGCAGATCTTGTCCGCAACCGGCTCGAGCGTCTCGACTATGCGGATGGACATATAGAATATCTCGTCGATGATGCAGCAGGCGGTGCGGTAAGCAGCCTCAAGCTCGGTATCATCGGCATTTTCCTTCTTCAGCAGCTTCTCAAGCGGCTTTTTGGCCTTGTTCTCTTCGTCGATCAGGTGCAGGAAATAAACGCGCAGCTTTTCCATGTCCTGCTCTGCGTGTAGCATATCGGCATCCTCGGACGCTGTCATCCGCAGGGCGCGCAGCGCCATGGATGCAGCGCACATCGACGACGTTGCAGCCGCCGAGCCGAGGCCGAAAACGCTTTTGGGATCTGCGATCATCCCCGAGTACGATTTAAGGGTCTTGTCCGAATAGCTCTCGACCATAAGGTCTTCGATGTTGATCTTTTCTGCCATAATATATCTTCCTTTCGTTTGACAATTGAAAATTCAGGTCATATAATTTCTCTTGATAAATATACAACAAATATTGTTTATTTACAAGTGATTCTACTACAGGAGCGCACACAGATGAAAATTTTGCTCTGCGGAGATATAAACTCCGGCAAGTCAACGCTTATACAAAAGCTCGTTTCCGATATCGGCAAGGCCCCGCGCGGCTATATCACCGTGCGCATGCCCGAGGATGAAACAGGCATTTCGCACGTCTATCTTTACGATATTTCATCACCGCCCGGGCGCATCGAGGATGCGCAGGTGATAATGGAGATATGCGGCGATAAATTCGACCGCAGGCCGGAATACATGAGCAGCATCGCAGCGCCCATTCTTGAGGGCATCCCCGAGGGCAGCCTCGTTGTTTTGGACGAGCTGGGCACGCTTGAGGAGCATGAGGAGCGCTTCAAAAATGCGGTAATGCGCATACTGTCCGGGCCCTATGACGTTCTGGCCTCGGTCAAGGCGCAGAACACCGATTTTCTGCGCGATATCCGGCGGCATCCCGACTGCGAGCTTTACATTATAACGCCCGAAAACCGGAACGCATTGTATGCCCAGCTAAGGCGTGAATACAACATATAGTGCCGTGATTTTGTTCCCTAAAAATTGCACAAAAATCGCGTCGATTTTATGTATGAAAATTTTATTAGTTTTTCGCAGAATTATGTTGACTTAACGGACACAGGTTGATATCCTGAAAACACAGCGAATGAAATCAGGAGGCAGTCATGAAGAGAATTACAGCACTGCTGCTGGCTGTGCTTTGCATGCTTTCGGTCTGCGCATGCAATAACGGCAGCAAAGCGGCGGACGTTTCGGCAAAAGACCTCATCGCGGCAACGATGAATTCCGCAAAGCCCGAGAGCGCCGATACGCTCTGCGGCTCTGACGATCAGAGCTTTAAAAACAGATTTTATTATTATTACGGCATCGAGACGGACGCTGTGCGCGACTATGCCATAGCATACTCCTCCGCCGCGAAGTCGGACGAGATAAGCGTTCTTGTTGCGGCCAAGGGCACGGATATGAAAACTCTGACCGACGCGCTGGAGGGCAGACGCGAGATGCAGCGCCAGACCTTCGAGCTGTACAGTCCCGAGAGCGTTGAGATGCTCAAAAACGCAGTCATCTTCACTCAGGGCAGCTATGCGGTCATGATAGTTGCAAAGGATCCTACGTCGATCGAGAGCCGGATGAAGGAGCTTCTTTCCGACGCGGGCGAGGTCGAAAAAGAGGCGAAGGCATACTATGATACCGCCGTCACCCCCACCGTGACAAGTAAGCCGGAGAAAGCATACGACTACTCCCTGCCCGTCCCGGCGACCGAGGCCAAGGATAACTCGTGGTTCAAGGACGCCGCGTTCGTCGGCGATTCGCGCATGGAAGGCATCATGAACTATGCCGATTTTGAGCATTCCTCTAACTTCTCGCACGTCGGCCTGAACGTTGCGGACGTTTTCACCAAGCCTTATATCAAAACCGAGTCCGGCACCGTTACCGTTGCCGACGCGCTGCGCAATGATCTGAAATACGGCAAGGTCTATGTCATGCTCGGCATAAACGAGCTGGGCTGGTACAATCTCGATAAATTCATCGAATACTACGGCAACATTGTCGATCTCCTGCGCGAAACTCACCCCGAGGCACAGATCTACATCATAAGCATCCTGCCCGTCGGCGCAAAGGCGACCGCGAGCCAGGAAATGCTCAATAACGACCGCGTTCAGATGTTCAACGAGCGCATTCAGGGCATGTGCAGCGAAAAGCAGGTCTATTTCGTCAACGGCTTCGAGGCGCTTGCCGTAAACGGTTCGCTCCCCGACGACGCCTCTCCCGACGGTGTGCATATGCAGCCAAGCTACTGCCACAAGCTCACCGATTACCTGCTGACCCACACCGTGAGTGCATAAAAACAGAAAAAGCCGAGAGTGCAGACACAGTTTGCACTCTCTTTTTTAGAGGCGCATTGGGTCACCTACGGATACATATATCTCTGGTGTCCCTGTATCGAAACTACCGACAAAACCGTATTTGCCGCGCGCTACGTTAGTGCGGATTTGAGTTTTTTTGCCGCACCCCGTAGGGGCGAGCATTGCTCGCCCGTTTGCTATGGTTTTGCCTGTACCAAAATCCATAATCGTAGGGAACGGATTCATCCGTTCCGTTTGCTGTGGTTTCGTCGGCAGCTCCCGGTCGGGCTGACGCGAAAACCGTATCGGTATCAGTGCTGACGCGCCTCTGAAAAACCGCTTGCGGCAGATGAGGTGTAAATATATCCGCGCCGTAGGCGCTACTTTGTTACAATATGTATCGGCTTTGCCAGCACCGAAAGCTATAGCCGTAGGGAACGGATTTATCCGTTCCGTTGTGATGGTTTCGGCGGAAACTCCCGGTCGGGGTGACGCAACAAACGTATCGGTAAAATTTTAATGCGCCTCTAAAAATGCGCCTCTAAAAAAGCGCCACTGAAAAAATGTGTTTGCCTGACGGCAAAGATTAAAATAACACCTCATCCGTCACCAAGGTGACACCTTCCCCTCAAGCTACGCAGGGGAAGGCAAAGGGCAAAACCTCTGCTGCGTATCGCTGCATTAACTGCGCAGGTAGATGCAACATAGTGAAACGGTTTTGCCTGCACCCAACGGTCGCTTATTGCGCCGCCGCGACGTGCGGTGGTATAATATCAAAAAAGCAAGTGGAGTGAACGCCATGACCGAATATACGATAAATTCAACCGGTGCCGTCGTTCCTGCAAAGGGCGGCACGCAATCGATACTTATAACGATGACCGCCGATGAGTTCCGCGAGAACAAAGCCGATTTTCCGTTTCACCGCGAGATGCTGCACAGCCTCGGCTCTATACGCTATTGCAAGGCCGAGCTTTACAAGAACTGCATCATCGGAACGATGCGCGTTCCGCGCAAGGAGGCGCAGCGCGCGCCGGAGCTGTGCTTCGGCTTCTGCCTGACGGATAAAACTCTGCACATTATTGAGGACACAGGCGAGTACAAAACGCTCATCGCGCGGCTTGTCAAGCACTCATCGGGAGCGGTGCGCCCCTCGCAGCTTCTGCTGCGCATGCTGGAGCTTCTGACGGAAAACGACGTGCCGTACATGATGCACATCGAAACGGAGCTTGAGCGCATGGAGGATGAGCTTGGCCAAAAGCCGGGCGACGATTTCTTCCGCCGCCTGACGCGGCATCGGCAGAAGCTCTCGGAGCTCGGCGCGTACTACGGCCAGCTTTCGGATATTGGCGAGCGCCTGTCCGACGAGGTCTGCGCGCCCCTCTCCGGCGACTGCGCCGCGTGGGAAAAGTTCGCGCGCCGTGCCGAGCGGCTTCAGGATCACGCAGAGCTTGTGGCCGAGAGCGCGCTTCAGCTGCGCGAGCTTTACCAGTCCGAGCAGGAATCGCGCCAGAACCGCATCATGGGGCTGCTCACCGTTGTCACAACGCTGTTTCTTCCGCTTACCCTTCTCACCGGCTGGTACGGAATGAACTTCCGCAACATGCCCGAGCTTAGCTGGCGCTGCGGCTACGCCGTCGTTGCCGTCGTCGCCCTCGTAATCGTCGTGATCGAGATCATCTGGCTCCGCAAAAACTTCAAAAAATTTTAGAGGCGCATTGACGCAGTCACGGATACGTATATCTCTGGTATCCCGGTTCGAGGGTGCATGCAAAACCGTCACGTTTCGCGTAACATGAATGCGATGCTGAATTTTGCGCCGCACCTTGTAGGGGTGAGCATCGATCGCCCACATGCCACGGTTTTGCCGGCACTGAAATAGAATCGTAGGGAACGGATTCATCCGTTTTTTCAGAGGCGCATCAACGCTGATACCGATACATTCATTGCGGTATCCCGACCGGTGGGTACCGATGAAACCGCGACATGCGGAACGGGCAAGCCCATTCCCTACAGGGGTGCGGTGCAAAACTCAACTCCACACCTGCGTTACGCGAGGCACGCACGGTTTCCACCGCACCTTCGACACCGGGCACCGGCAATCACCGTATCCGTAGCTGCCCCAATTCGCCACTAAAAAGCCTTGACCGGGATGGTGCAGGGGTGTAAAATGTGGATATAGAAATGTTCACCGGAGGTGTTATAATGAAAAAACAGGTAAACGCCGCAAAGCTTGCCGCATTTGCCGGAGCTGCCGCTGTCGGCGGATTTATATACCTCATTGCTCCCGGCAAGATCCGCAAGAAGCAGAAATCGCCTTTCCAAAACCGTAATTTTGCCCACCGTGGGCTGCATAAACGTGATAAATCCGTGCCGGAGAACTCGCTGGCCGCGTTCGAGCGCGCCGCGTCCTACGGCTACGGAATCGAGCTCGACGTTCAGCTGTCGAAGGACGGACAGGTCGTCGTGTTCCATGACGATACGCTCAACCGCGTCTGCGGAGTTGATGCGCGCGTCGATTCCAAGACCCTTGCCGAGCTGCAGCAGCTGAGCCTTTGCGGCACCGACGAGACGATACCTCTGTTTTCCGACGTTCTTAAAACGGTCAGAGGCCGCGGGGCTATCATCGTTGAGCTGAAAAACGGCAAGCGCAACAAGGAGCTTTGCGAAAAAACCTATGCACTTCTTCGCCGCTACACCGGCGACTACTGCATCGAAAGCTTCAATCCGTTTATCGTGCGTTGGTTCAAGATCAATGCGCCGGAGGTCGTGCGCGGCCAGCTGGCGAATCCGCCGAAGGACTATAACGGAGAGGTAAAACCCGTGACCGGCTTTATACTCGGAAATGTCTTGCTCAACTTCCTCGCGCGGCCGCAGTTTATCGCATATAAGATCGCGCCCAAGCCGTTCCCGGTGAAGCTGTGCGAAGCACTCGGCGCGATGAAGGTCTGCTGGACCAGCCACGAATGGGCCAACGAAAAGGGCAACGACACCGTCATTTTCGAGTTCTATAAGCCCAAACTCAAGTTTGATAAGCACTGATATCTATTGAAAAAAGCGCCCTCGGATGAGGGCGCTTTTTTCATGTTCAAAATCGCATCATCAGCTCGCGGTCGATCTCGCGGCCGTTTTTGAAGTAAACGCGCGGAACGCGCTTGCTGACGGCGCAGGTCAGCTCATACGGAATGGTTCCGGCAAGCTGCGCGAGCGTCTCGACCGGGTTATCCGGGCCGAAGATCTCGACCTCGTCCCCTACGCCGACATTGGGCAGCTCGCTGAGGTCGATCATGCTCATATCCATGCAGATCCTGCCGCGCTGGGGTGCGGGGCCGTCGGCGGTCATGATGCTGCACCGGTTCGACAGGCAGCGGAAGAAGCCGTCGGCATAGCCGTAGGGGATGACGCCGATGCGCGTCGGCTCGCTTGTCGTAAACAGCCGGCCGTAGCTGATATCGGTGCCCTCGTCATAGATCTTTATGGTGTTTATCATTGCCTTGAGCGCCATAGCCGGGCGCAGGCCGAGCTTTTCGGCAAACTCGCCGTAACCGTACAGCAGCAGTCCTGGGCGTACCATGTCCATGTACGTTTCCGGATACAGCGCAACGGCGCCGGTGTTGGCGCAGTGGCGCAGCGGTATGCGCCGGCCGATGCGCTCCTCGACGGCGGCGACGGTGCTTTTGAAAAGCTCAAACTGCTTTTTGGTGTAGTCAACGTCGGCCTCGTCGGCCTCATCTGCGACGGCAAAGTGCGTGAACATACCTTCGACATCGAGGTAAGGCATGCCGCAGCAGTCAACTATGCCGGAAACACCGGTTTCAAAATGCCGCCCTGCGCACAGAACGCCGAGGCGCGACATGCCGGTGTCCACCTTGATGTGAACGCGCAGCTTTGCGCCGAACTCGGCTGCGGCTGCATTGTATTCATGCGCCTTGGCAAGGCAGGTGACTGTTTGCGTGATGTTGTTGGCTATCAGGTTCGGCATCTGCTCGGTGGGCGTGTGGCCGAGGATGAGGATGGGCATTACGATGCCGTTTGCGCGCAGCTCCATCGCCTCATCGAGGCTCGAAACGGCCAGATAATCCGCGCCGAGCTCCTGAAGCGTGCGCGCGACGTGAACCGCACCGTGACCGTAAGCGTCGGCCTTGACGACGCCGAGAAATTTGACGTTTTCTCCGATGCGCGCGCGCAGAGCCTTATAGTTATGCTCTATCGCGTCGAGCGAGACCTCTGCCCATGTTCTGCGGAGAGTGGATCTCATGCTGTCACCTTCATCCCTGAATGTTAATCGTGCCGCCGGCGGAGACCCTGCTTATCTCCACACCGCCGTAGGTCCCGTAAAAGTCCCACTTGACGGAAACGGGGATCGCCGTTGCCTGGCCTGCCGGAACGGTGACTTCGATGCTGCGGCTTGTCAAAACGGCATTGTTTCTGACCTTTTCGCTCTTGTAGCTTATGCCGGGGCTCGTGAAGCTGTAGTCAACGCCGGCAACGGTGATAACGCCGTTATGGGGGCCGACGGACAGCGTGTAGGTGCTCAGGATAACGTCGAGCTTTATCGTGACGGTCTCGCTGTTTTGCGAGGTGGCCGTCCAGTTTGCGTACATTATCATTTTGGTGCCTGTGTTGCTCTCAAAGCTGCCGGTCTGGTTTATGGTGCGGTTTATGACCTGCTGCGTCGGCTGCGGCGCGGCAGTCTGACCGGGCTGTACACTCGGCGAGGGCGAAGCGCTCGGATCTGCCGATGGCCGCGCGCTCTCGGCCGGAGCCGGGGTCGGGGTCGAAATGACGCTCGGCGTGAGCGCCGGGGTCGGCTGCGCGCTCTCGGTCGGCACGGTGTTCTTTATGTCGCGGCTTGTAAGCCACATGGAGACCGCGGCGATGATGATGAGCACCAGCACAAGTGCGATGAATATGTTGATTCTGTGCTTGTTCATACAAATTTACTCCGATCTGCCGCCGTGCGGCAAGTGATACAAATGATTATATATCATCACCGGCGAAAAATCCAGTGCTATGTAAGCTGACAGGCGATATGGGTCAAGCTCTCGTCAGCTTGTAAGCTCCCAGCTCATGTCTATGAGAAAGCGCAGCTTATCATCATCGACTGCGGCAAGCTCAACGCTTATCCAGTGCTCCTTGCTCATGTGATAGGCCGGGAAAAAGCCCGGCTCGGCGCGCAGCGAGCCGGAAAGCAGCGGATCGCATTTTAAGTTTAAGACGGTGACTATATCCTCCCCTTACAGGGCGAGCCTGCTGCGCGGTATCTCCATAACGAGCGCGAACCACTTTTTGCTGACTGCGCTGCGAAAGACCTCGTAGGTGGGGTTCGATATCCAAGGGAAATCGTTTACGGCGGCATAGTTTTCAAGGATATACTGCCGCAGAGTGTCTCTGTCCATTTCTGTTCTCCTGTTCAAAACGCCATCCGGAGGACCCGGATGGCGTAATACCGTTTGTCACTTATTCTCTTCCGAGCGGCGGCGCGCTTCCTCGAATCTGCGGCGAGCCTCCTCGTATTCACGGCGTGCCTTTTCGTAATCGTACCTGCGTGCCTCGGCCTCGAGTTTTTCGGCCTCCTCGTTCAGGCGGCGCGTCTGCTCGGTAAGCTCGTCGATGCTGTCCGGCTCGGGCGTGTATTCAAGCTTTTCGGCGCTGTGCTTTTTGTTCTTATTGTCCCTGCGGCGCAGCTTGGGAGCCGGCTCTTCGTCATCGTCGTCCTCCTCGTCTGCGTCAAGCTCGGGCTGAGCGGCGGCGACGGTCTCCGACGGGCGTACATACTTTTCCCTCTCCCGGCCGTTTACGGCATCGGTGTACGCTCTGCCGCAGACGACGGTGACTATCGCCGCTATGACCGAAACAGCAAGCAGCACGAGCATTGCTATAAGCTGCGTCTGTCCGTTGCCCGAGCCGTCCTCGAGCGAATAGACGAAGCTGCGGTAATCGTTGGACAGACCGTAGATGTTCAGCACAAGGGATGCGACCGCGGCAATGCCGGCGGCTCCGGTCGCCGCATAGATGCGCGTACGGTTGGGCTTGAGCGAAGCGAGCACGCCGATAACGCCGGCGATAACGCCGACGATGCTTATAATGCGCAGAAGGTTATACAGGTTCTGGCGCACGTCAAGCTCGCTGTTGAGCTTGTCGGCATCGTCCTCGACATAGTCGCGCGCGGCCTGGAGCACGGCTTCGTAGTCGCTCTCGTCGCTCACGAGCTTTGCGATGCCCTCGTTTTCCATGAGCACGGCAATGCCGGATTTTACTGCGGCCTCCGCGTCGTCCTGCTCGGTGAGCGTTTCCTTGAGGTCGTTCATTTTATCAACATTGTCGTTGAGCTTCTGCTGACCGGCGCTGAGCTGATTTTTGGCAACGGCGAGCTGCGCTCTGCCGTTATCGAGCTGAGCCTTTGCAGCGTCGAGCTGAGCCTTGCCGTTATCCAGCTGAGTTTTCGCGGCGGCGAGCTGAGCCTTGCCGTCGTTTATCTCCTGCTCGGCGGCGGATATCTGGGCGTTTGCCTCGGCAAGCTGCGCCTGACCGTCCTCATATTCCTTCATCGCGGCCCTCGCCTCGTCAAGCGAGGTGAAGCCGAAGTTGCGCAGGATGCTTTCGGCTATCTGGAGCGCCGGGTGCTTGTCGATAAAGGCAAAAAGCTGCTGCGCCTGCTGATATGCCGGCGTTGCGGCATCGAGCTTGGCCTGCGCCGCGTCGCGCTGAGCCTTGGCGTCGTTGAGCTGTGCCTCGCCGTCGTTAAGGCGCTTTTCTGCCGCCTGATACTCGGCGAGCTTTTCGTTATACTGCTTCTCGGCGGCGTCGTATTCCGCCTGACCGGCCGCGATCTTCGCAGCGCCGGCGTTATATTCCTGCGTGCCCTGACTGAGCTGCTCATTGCCCTTTTGATCGGTCACGACGGACTCGGTGTAGTCCTTTTCGTCCTCGGTGCGGTTTTCCTCCGCCTTGCGCAGATCGGCAACGCGCTTATCGAGTACATCGACAAAATCGATGATATCGGCCTTTTGGCCGCGCTTGAAGCGCATGATGTCCGACAGCTCGTCCGAGCCGCGTCCTGCCGCAATGATTCCGAATACCGAGCTTGCGGCGAGCAGGATGCTCATGATCATTAACAGTGTTCTTTTCATTATATCTTCCTTTCTCCTGCGGAAACACGTTTCCCCCCAATGTTTCCTGCGGAATTACTTCCCCTTGCGCGCCCTGTCTCTGAGCGCTATCTGCTCGAAGTCCTCGTCAAAAAGCGGATGCAGGCGAAGCCTTCTGCCCTTGACGGTCGTGCGCGAGATGAGTCTGTCGCCCCAGACGAGCATCTGCGGCAGAACGAACAGCACCAGCAGCAGAGATATTATCGTTCCGCGGCCGAGCACGAGTCCGATGACGGAAATTATGCTCTCGGTGCTTATAAAGCCGATGAGCAGGCCGGCAATGACAAGGATGCTGCCGCTTGTTACGAGCGTGGGCAGAGCGCCGTTGAGCGCAAGACGTATAGACTTGCGGCGCGAAACATTGCGCTGCCTCAGCTCAAGATATCGGTTTGACACGACGATCGCGTAGTCGATATTCGCGCCCATCTGTATCGCGCTGACGATCAGGTAGCCGACGAAGAAGATGGAGTTCTGCGTGAAATACGATATCGAGAAGTTCAGCCAGATGCTGCCCTGAATGACCGCGATCAGCAGCACCGAAAGTCCTACCGAGCGGAACACGAACATGATCACCAGCACGACGAACACCGCCGACAGCACGCTGACCAGAATGTTATCCGTCGAGAACGAATCCTTCAGGTCGCGCGCGGCGGTAGCGTTGCCGGTGACGTAAACATCGTCGCCGTAGTAGCTGTCGGCAACACCGTGGATCTGCGTGATAAGCTCGTAGCTTTCGTCCGACTGCGTTGGCAGGTCGGAATAAACGAGCATGCGGCTGTAGTGCTGACCCTGAAGCTGCGCCTTCGCGTCGGAAAGCTGGGCATACAGGCTCTCTATCATATCTATCTTGTCCTGAGGAAGCTCTATCGTTCCGCTCTCGGCAACGTCATACAGGAACAAAAACAGGTCGATAAGCGGAATTTTATATTCGCGCATGTTGCTCTGCACCTGGTCGTAGTCGGCGTGGCGCGCGGCGTAGTAGACGAAAAGCGCGCTCGCGCTCGTGTCGTCAAGCCCGGCAAGCTCGGAAAACTCGCCGATGGTGAGCTTATCGCCGAGGCGGTAGCCGTCCATGACCTCAACGGAGGCTATGCCGAGAACCGAGGTGACGTGGTCAAGCTCCGATATCTCGTCGAGCATCTTCGCCTGCGTCTCATAATCGCCCGTCGGTACGACGAGCGCCATCATGTTATTGTTCCCGAATGTGTTTATGATCTGCTGATGCGCCTTTTGCGTTTCGTTCAGGCGCAGGGGATAATCGTCGCTGTAGTTATACGAAAACGGGCACATGCTCGAAAAGAAGAACGCAGCCGCCGCGACACAGATGAAAACAGGCGGCACGAGCTTGTGCGTTTTCCACGCAAAGCGCCCGATGGCGTTTATGTTCGGCATGAAGCTGCGGTGCTTTGTTTTTTCTATCGCGCGGCTGAACATGAGCAGCAGCCCCGGCATGAGCAGGAACACCGTCAGCATCGAGATCAGTATGGATTTTATCAGCACCTTGCCGAGGTCGCCGCCGAGGCCGAACTGCATGAACGTCATAGCGACAAGGCCGCCGATGGTCGTCAGCGAGGACGAGGCTATCTCGGGTATCGCCTTCGACAGCGCCTCCACCGCCGCGTCATACGGCTCAAAATACCGCCGCTCCTCGGCAAAGCGGTTGCACAGGATGATGGCGTAGTCGATCGCAAGAGCAAGCTGCAAAATGAGCGTTACGGAGTTTGCGACATATGATATCTCCGAGAACAGAAAGTTTGTTCCCTGCTGGATGGCCGCGGCCATTGCGAAGGTTATCAGCAGCACAGGCACCTCGGCATAGCTGCGCGAGGTAAGCAGCAGCAGGATTATGACCGTAACTACGCTCAGCGCGCCGATTATGAGCATTTCGCCCAGCAGCGTGCTGCTGAAATCCGTGCCGACCTCGGTGTAGAGCTTCACGTTATCCGCGTCAAACCTCGCATCGACGAGCGACTTTATCGCGTCAAGAGCCTGCGTGCATATCTCGTCGCTCGACGGTGCGGCAAAGCTCACGGAAATAAGAGCCGTCCCGGACTTGTAGTGATCCTGTGTATCATCGAAGCTTGCCTGACGCACGCCGTCGATATTCTCTATATCCTGCGACAGCGCCAGCGCGTCGTCATACGAAATGTGCTCGATCATAAGCTCGGCCGTCGCGTAGGTGATAAACTCGCCGTCCATCGCCTTCAGGCCGCGCCGCGTCTCCGTTTCGGCAGGAAGAAACTGAAAAAGATCGTTTTGAACCGTCGTAAGGCGCATCGTGTAGGCCGACATGCACGCGGCCGCTATGAAAAGCACGAGGATGATTTTTCTGCTGTCTATGATAAATTTGGCTAATTTGTGCATCTGATTCTCCCACGAGTGATGTATCTACATATTTTATTACATGTAGAAAAAAACATCAAGGGATTATTGTCAAGTTTTTATTAATTTCCTTGTGTTTGGGATAAAAGCATTATATAATTCAGGTGCGCCGCAGGGGCGCAGAACAAATATCAAGGAGAGCGCGAAAGCGCTGCCGAAAAAATGGTTAAGCTGTTATCAAAACTGTTCATAAAAAATCCGACGGAGTACGCCGATCCGCTTGTGCGCAAGGCTTACGGAACGCTGTGCAGCCTGCTGGGGATATTCCTCAACGTGCTGCTGTTTGCCGGCAAGTATGCCGCCGGCGCGATATCCGGCTCGATCGCCATAACCGCCGATGCGTTCAACAACCTCTCCGACGCCGGCGCGTCGGCGATATCGCTGCTGGGCTTCCGGCTTTCGGGCAAAAAGCCCGACCCCGACCACCCCTTCGGCCACGGCAGGATAGAATACATCTCCGGCCTTGCGGTCGCGGCACTGATCGTTGTCATGGGCGTTGAGCTGCTGATAAGCTCGGTCGATAAGATACTCAGCCCCGAGCCGGTCGAGGTCGGCCTGCTCCCGGCGGCGATACTGCTTGCGTCGATCCTCGTCAAGCTGTACATGTTTGCGTATAATTGCAGCGTCGGCAAAAAGATCTCGTCCTCGGCCATGGCCGCCACGGGTGCGGACAGCCTGTCCGACTCGGTCGCGACGGCGGTCGTGCTGCTTTCAATGGGCGTAAGCTGGCTGTTCAAGGTCAATATCGACGGCTGGGCAGGCGCGGCGGTCGCGGTGTTCATCCTCTTTGCCGGCTACGGCGTTGCAAAGGACACACTCTCGCCGCTGCTCGGTCAGGCGCCCGATCCGGAGCTTGTCAAAAGCATCGAGGAGATAGTCATGAGCTCGGACGCCGTCATCGGCATGCACGACCTCGTTGTTCACGACTACGGTCCGGGCAGAATGATGATCTCTCTGCACGCCGAGGTAGACGGCCGCGGCGATATCTTCCAGCTGCATGACAGCATCGACACCGTCGAGCGCGAGCTGAAAAGCACGCTCGGCTGCGACGCGACGATTCACATGGACCCCGTCGAGACCGACAACGAGCAGGTAAACGCCGAACGCGCCGCGCTTGAGGAGGCGCTTAAGGGCATTGACGGGCTGCGCGGCATTCATGATTTCCGCATGGTCATGGGACCGAGCCACACAAATCTCATCTTCGACGTCGTTATGGACACCGGCTGCGGCAAAACGCCAGAGCAGTTCCGCGATATCATCTGCCGCACCGTCGAGGAAAAGCTCCCCGGCCACTTCGCCGTCGTCACCGTCGATACCTCCTTTGTTTTTTAGTTTTTTTAGAGGCGCATTGGGGCAGCTACCAATACGGTTATCTCTGGTTGCCCGGTTCGGGACATTGGAGGAAACCGTGACTGCTACGCAACCCGGTAGTGCAAGCTACATATTACGGTCGCCCGGTGTCGATGTTACCGACCAAACCGTAAAACTCTCGCGCTACGTTAGTGCGCTGCTGAATTTTGCGCCGCGCCCCATTGGCTCACCTGCAAGGGGAGCAGGCAGCTTTGCTGCCGTGGGGTTGAATAATACCTATTCACTATTACCTATTACCTCTTCACTGCGGCCGCAGCCGCTTGTAGGGAACGGGCTTGCCCGTTCCGCATGTTGCATCTACTGCCGCTGTCAATTAACGACATGCAGCAGAGGTTTCGACATTGTCTTCCCCTCAAGCTACGCAGGGGAAGGCAAAAAAGGGACGGTCTGTGACCGTCCCGATGAATAATGAATGATGAATAATTAATAGTGAATAATTATGGTGTGCCTGCGGCACTTTTTTAATAGCGCCTTTACGCTGGTACCAATACAGTTTTTGCGGTTGCCCGACCGGTGGGTTCCGGCAAAACCGTGGCAAACGGAACGGATAAATCCGTTCCCTACAAGGCTGCGGTGCAAAACTCAGCAGCGCACTAATGTATGGCGCGGCACGCAAGGTTTTGCCGGCAGTCTCGATACCGGGATACCGCAATATATGTATCCGTAGCTGCCTCAATGCGCCACTAAAACCTATTTGGAGCATAGGAATGACGTTTTGGAGCGGACAGAGGGTGGTATATAAGCTAAAATGCATATCGTAACCCCCATATGTATCTTCTTTGTCCGCAGGGCGGTCAGGTCTCCGCTCTGCGCGATATTGAATCACAGCCGAAAGGCATGGTTCTCCCTTCCCCTTTACCATAGCAAAGTTCTATACTCCTTTTATCTTCACTTTATGCACACTTTGCGGCAAAGCCCCGGACAAGCTCCGGGGCTTTGTTGTGCGCTGTTCAGGGCGGAAACAAAAAAGCCACGAGCTTCGGCTCGTGGCTTGGAATATCAGATTTTTGCTTCCGCTTCGGACTTCCTGGGCTTGACGATTGCTGCAAGGCCGAGTGCGAGCAGGCCGAAGATGACGGCCGGAAGTATCCAGTACAGGCCCATGTCGTACAGGGGAAGATTCTCCATTGCGGGGACCTTGAACGCACACAGGATGCTCGCGCCAACTGCGCCGAGAGCCGCGCCGCGGCTGACATAGTCGTTTGCCTTGGGGATAATGAGCGAGATGAAGATAACGACCAGTGCCGGCGGATAAACGATGTCCAGCACTGGAGCCGCGATCGAAACGATGCGGTCAAGGCCGAGATTGGACGCAACGGCGCTGAACACACAGATAACGATGACGAATGCCTTGTAGGGCACCTTCTCGCTGCACAGCTCGGTGAAGTAAGCTGCGGCGGAGCTGGTCAGACCGATGGCGGTGGTGACGCAGGCAAGACCCACGACGACGCCGAAGATGATCATGCCGGCCTTGCCGAGCAGCGCCTCAACGATGGCCATAACAAGCTCTGCGCGGCCGATCTCAAGGCCGTACTGAGCCGAAACGGTAGCGCCGAGGTAGCACAGGCCCATGTAAACGCCGAGCAGCAGCACACCTGCGAGGATAGCCGAGCCGGAGACGATCTTGAACTTCTGGCCGTTGGTGGTGTAGCCCTTGGAGGCGGCGCTCTGGAGGATTATGATGCCAAACGGCAGCGCTGCGAGCGCGTCCATGGTCTGGTAGCCGGCCTTGATGCCGCCGAGAATAACGTTGTCAGCGTTCGGGGTGAGCGCTATCTCGCCGAGCGGCGTTGCAACGCCCTTGATTATGATGACCGCAAGGCCGATAAGCAGCAGCGGAGTGAGGATCGCGCCGACGATATCGACGACGGCCGACTGGCGGATGCACAAAAACAGGATAATCGCGAAGAATATTATGGAGAACACAACGGAGGAAACGCCGCTGATGTTCGGAACGATTGCCATTTCAAAGGTGGTCGCAGCGGTGCGGGGGATCGCAACCATGGGACCGATGCACAGGATGAGCGCGCTCATGAGTATTGCGGCCGGGACCTTGCCCAGACGCGCGGTGACGGCCTCGCTGCTGCCGACGCGCAGGAGCGCAAATACTGCGCACATTGCAAGACCGATGTCCGCAATGAAGTATGCCGAGAAGCCGCCGAGCCACTCGGGACCTGCCTCAACGCCGAGATACGGCGGAAAAATGACGTTGCCTGCGCCGAAAAACATCGCAAACAACGCAAAGCCGACGACGATAATGTCGCGGACAGTGTGGGGTTTGTTCTGAAGCTTCATTCAATTTTCCTCTTTCATCAATTGCTTTCTCATCTGCTGAGCAGCGCCTCCGTAAATACGCTGCACACTGTTACACTTCAATCCAATGCGTTGAAAAATGTGAATAAAGGATATCATTTTTTTCATGATTGCGGAAATCACTCTTGTTCATCCCCATATTAAAAACTTTAATACTATGCACAAAATAATTTCATGTTACGCGTGATAAAATGTTAACCAAATGTTATTGAATGTGTCGATTTGGCGTGTTATATTTGCATGGCAATAATTATAGATATAAGAAAGGTGTGAGCGTTATGGATGACGGAAGACTGCGCGCAGTGCTGACAGCGGTCGATCGCGGCAGCTTCAGCAAGGCCGCGGCGGAGCTGGGCTACACGCAATCGGCAATGACGCATCTTGTGAATAATCTTGAAGCAGAGCTGGGCTGCACGCTGCTCAATCGCGGCAGTCACGGTGTCCGCCTTTCGGAGGAGGGAGAGCAGCTTCTTCCTTATATAAAGAGCGTTATCGATGCGTGCGACGCGCTGCGCCAGGAGGCCGCCGCGCAGAGCCGCACCCAGCGCCACCAGCTCAGCCTCGGCTGCTTTGCGAGCATTGCGCGCTCCGCGCTGCCCCAGCTTTTGCAGGAATTCAAGGCGCTCTACCCCGATATCCAGATAGATGTGACCATCCGCGGCTATGAGATGCCGGCGCTTCTTCAAAAGGGCGAGGTGCAGCTTGCGCTCGTGGACGAGACCTGCGCCGAGGGCTTCGAGTGGATACCTCTTACGCGCGTTCCGCTTATCGCGGTCGTCCCCCCGACGTTTCGCTGGGAAAGGGAACGCATTTCCATCGGCAGGCTTCTGAAGGAGCCGTTTATCACCTGTCAGGAGCAGTATTCCGAAAAGTTGCTGCCGCCGGACGCAAAGCGCATCCAGGTCACGGCCTCGGACGATGCGGCGATCCTGTCCATGGTGTCGTGCGGCCTGGGAGTGTCGATCCTGTCGTCGCTCTCGCTTGCCGGATACGAGGGGCAGGTCAAAACCATACCGCTCGAGATACCCGTCGTCGTGCGCGTCGGCGTCGCGATCAAGTCGCTCGAGTCCGCCTCGACCTCCGCGCGCCGCTTCGTCAAGTTCCTCAAAAACCACTACGGTGTTTTAGAGGCGAATTGAGGCACCTACCGATACGGTTATCTCCGGTGGCCCGGCAGCGCAGACTACGTCTGCGAAGTAATAAGTAAAAGGTAAAAGTGAAGAAGTTAGGTATTCGCCCAAAGGGCGAATGAAATTCAAATCCGTGCCGTAGGCACACCACACCTATTCACTATTACCTATTACCTCTTCACTGCGACCAAAGGTCGCTCGTAGGGAACGGATTTATCCGTTCCGCTTGTCGTGGTTTGGTCGGCATCCACCGGTCGAGATACCGCAATAAATGTATCGGTATCAGCGTTAATGCGCAATTAAAAAACCGCTTGCGGCAGATGAGGTGCTATCAAATTATCGCCGTCAGGCAAACATAATAAAAAGACGAGGCCAATGGGGCGGTGAATTAAGAAAACATTGAAGCAAGGGACGGTATAGCCAAACGGCTAT
>ERZ1673695.188-NODE-188-length-109803-cov-28.589496_pt1 | contig 109803 bp, 106 predicted proteins | sample MGYA00580225_ERZ1673695 | MGnify/ENA primary metagenome ERZ1673695 (study PRJEB41218, sample SAMN15661739) | gut metagenome | host: Homo sapiens | place: Canada: London | collected 2015-08-20/2019-03-30 | study: EMG produced TPA metagenomics assembly of... | reverse complement strand
AGGGTAATGAAATGGGGTTTATATCGCTCTATCCCTCCTCCAACTGCCTCCCAGGTTTTCAGAAACCTTTCCATTCTCGTTTTAGTATGCTGTTTTACTCGTTTTTTAGTATCCCTTTGTAGCTCTTCTCGATTTGCGGTTTCACTGGGACACAGCCCTATTTAACGCTTGGAGCGATTCTAAAAGTCGATCTGGCTTTATTATGTGGTAAAAGCGGGAGGAGCTCCTCCCGCTTTTACCGCTAAGAGCAAGCTATATAACGCCCAGCGTCATTGGCATCAGTCGTACAATCCCCTGAACTGCCACCATTCCTCCAATAGCCACGCAGCTTCCGCCCCAGTTGGTGTAAATGCGGGGTTTGGTGTTATCAGCGGCGCTGGGCCGGGGGTGATGTCCTCAGACTCTTCGACAATAAAATTGTACTCGAAGGTGCTCAGAGCGTCCCTATAGTTCTCGTCCGTAATCCCTTCCGGCATGCCCTCCTTGTCCTTGATGTACAGGTAAAATTCGTGGAGCACCTGGTCAAAGGTAGGCTTTGCGCAGCCGGACAGTATTGCCAGCGCGGCCAGCAGAACCACGGCGGTTATACGGATTGCAATTCTATTAGGCTTTGACATATAATTCTCCTCCTTATGGCTGCTGTAAAAAATAGTTGTAGATCCAGTCGTAAATCATCTTGATTTGCTACCGCTATGTACTGTTTTATTGCTATTTAACACTAAAAGCGAATTTAAAGGCAGACCTGGCTTTATTATGTGGTAAAAGCGGGAGGAGCTCCTCCCGCTTTTACCGATAAGAGCAAGCTATATAACGCCCAGCGTCATTAGCATCAATCGTCTAACCCCCTGAACTGCCGCCATTCTAGATACAACCACGTAGCTTCCGCCCCAGTTGGTGTAAATGCGGGGTTTGGTGTTATCAGCGGCGCTGGGCCGGGGGTGATGTCCTCAGACTCTTCGACAATAAAATTGTACTCGAAGGTGCTCAGAGCGTCCCTATAGTTCTCGTCCGTAATCCCTTCCGGCATGCCCTCCTTGTCCTTGATGTACAGGTAAAATTCGTGGAGCACCTGGTCAAAGGTAGGCTTTGCGCAGCCGGACAGTATTGCCAGCGCGGCCAGCAGAATCATGGCGGTTATACGGATTGCAATTCTATTAGGCTTTGACATATAATCATCTCCCTTATGGCTGCTGCAAAAAATAGTTGTAGATCCAGTCGTCAAGCTTTATAAAGCTCTTCGTATTGTTAACTATACCTATTATCCTGTCGTCGCGGTCTATAACCGGCCCCCCGCTCATGCCGCTTGTATACCGCCTTTGAACGTTAACCATTCGCCGGCCCGTGCTTGTGACATTGCCCGCAACAAGAAACATCTCAATATCTCCACCGCCATCGCCCGGATACCCCTGTCCCCTGGTCCATTGGCCGTTGAGACTCGAGCTGCCGACCCCGCGCATGAGCAGCCTGCCTGGGACTATATTGGCGTCCCTGACGTTTATGATGCCCCAGTCGTCGTTGACGTCGCCGTTTGCGAACCAGTCCCCCCCCACTGTCGAACGCGTCCATTGCGCGCGTCCGTAGGGTTCCTGTGGATTTTCAGGACGCCAGGATGGAATTATAACCATATCCTGCGACCATCCGTCTCCAGGAGTATAGAGGTTGTGCCCCGCCGTCGCAAGGCTTTGACTGTTGATTTTGAATGCCGAGCCAACCCAAAGCGCGCCTTCACTGCGGAATATCAGCTTAAAGGTGGTGCGGGTGTTTAAATAATTCTGCGGGTTGGGTTCATTCCAGAAATACGGATATTCGTTCGGCCTGATCTCCGGCTCCTGATCATACTCGTGATTATTTTGGCTGTTACCCTCCGTCGGCTGAGGCGGCTCAACCAGCCCGTCTATGTGTGATACATCCTCCTGGGTAACCTCGCCCGAAAGAGGGTCATATGATACGGGGCCATTGGCGGGTATATATGGCTCGGAGCTGTCTTTGGTCAGCTCATCAAGCTCCTCGTCAGTGATCGTTACTCGTTCCCAGCTGGACCTGATCTCCAGTTCTTGATCATAATCAGCATTATTTTGACTATTACCCTCAATCGGTTGAGACTGCTCAACCAGCCCGTCTATGTGCGATACATCCTCCTGGGTAACCTCGCCCGAAAGAGGATCATAAGAGACGGGGCCATTGGCGGGTATATATGGCTCGGAGCTGTCTTTGGTTAGCTCATCAAACTCCGCGTCAGTGATCGTTACGCGCTCCTCGCTGGGAGCTGCGTGTTGGGCAATGTAGTAAAACAATTCCGTCGCCGCGTCGCCGCCATATTCCAGCAGCCTGTCCCAGTCCTCATCCGACACATCGTCAGGGAATTTGCCAGGTTCGCAGGAATAAAACTTTTGTATGGTAACGAGCACATCCCGCGGTACATCCCGGTTTCCAGCGTTCGCACCCTGGTCTAAAGCCTGGGGAGCTGAAAACGCCGCAACCAAAACAACCGCTATGAACAGGGATAGTATACGTTTAAGTAATTTAGTCATGGTACACCTCCTTAAATAATAGATAAATATATTGTATGCTCAAATGTAATTTTTGTCAATCGATTCAATATATTTTATGATTAATCCTGGTAGATTATCAGCTCCAATCGTGAACGCGTGGGATAAGCCATATATTCTTTTTCCTTAGCGTATTTCTTCTCAAACCATGATCTGCACACTACTTTAAGTTGGCTAAATATAAAATCGGGTTGTTGCTTTCCTGATCCGCTTACAGGTGTTTTTATGCCAGCTTATCCGCCTCCGTTTTTTGATCCGCGCGCATAAGGCTTCTTTTGACACGATGCTAATATCACAGTTAAAAGCCGCGCGTCAGCTGTTCAAAATCAATGCTATGTCATTATACATAAACAATTATAACATATTATAACAGGGAATCATAGCGAAAATGGACCTCATAGAAGCCCATTTTTTGCGGTTTAATACGGCTAAGCTTATACAGCTTAATTATTTATCCGGTGAAAGCCCGCGCGCCCAGCTTATGACACGGTTGGCGGAATCGGTATAGCAGTTTGAAAGCGCCACTACAGCAACCTTCTTCTCGGGGTTTACACAGATGCCGCAGTTAAAGCAGCCGGTTCCGCCGTTATGGAATATCAGTCCAAGGGGTGGGAATAAAAACCAGAATAGGCCTATCTCCTGCCTGACGCCTACGTCCGTAACAAAGGCCCTGCTCTCATGGCAGCTTCTAATCAAAGGATTGCTCTCATCCATCTGTAAAAGGGCGTATTTCAACATATCGTCCAGCGAGGAGACGAGATAGCCCGCAGCTATATAAACGTCGTCCTCATCCCATACCCAATGCTCCCCTGGCGAACCGTCCTCCCTGATTCCCTCCAGATTTCTTGGCGGGGCCAGCGTATAGGTATCGTTAAGCTCCATCTCCTTTAATAAGTCCTCCATCAGGCGGTTAAACGGCCGGCCGTAGGCCCTTGAGAGGGCATAGCCAGCTACCGTGGCGCCCAGATTGGAGTAGGTAACGGGATAATCCATATCGTCAAGTTCAATGCGGCCTATGGTTTCAATTAGCTGATGCTCATTTATATGCCTATAGGGATTTCCAAGCTTAATGAGGCCATGCTCATCGTATTCATCTTCGCCGTCGGAGGGGTAACCGGATGTATGCGTAACAAGCCTTTTAATGGTGGGGTAGTATTTTCCACCGCTGAGTTGAGGAATATACCTGGCTATTGAGTCCTCCATGCTTAGCCTGCCCTCGGAAACCGCCTTGGCGGCCAGCATTCCGACAAAGGTCTTGGTTATAGATCCGATCTCATAATAGTACTTTTTATAGGGTTCCTGGCCGTCCTTTCCAAAGAGGTGTTTTTCACTCACGCCATCCTTTAGTATTCCGATTGAGAGCTTCATTCCAGGGTTCAAAGCAATATCGCGCTCGATTTCCTGTCTCATCTTATCGCCAATTAGCATAATCAACCTCCGTAGTATGATTGTCGAATTACCTATACTATAGAAATATTATCGCTTTTCTGCTCCGTATTCAATGCATGTGTCAAACTATTATAGTAAAATTTATCTTTGCTGATTATACAGAAATATAAGAACAAGGGACTCCGGCCGATCACGGCAAGAATCCCTTATGCGTTTTATATATTGATTTTTGCGTTTATTTATTTAAAATCCATATGGCGCAATTCAGATAACCTGCGAATGTAACCCACAGAAGGTAAGGTATTTGCAGCAGCGCCGCGGGCCGGTCGATCTTCCAAAATGAAACGATCATCAGTATTATTAAAATCCAAAGGCCGATCAGCCAGATAAAGGAGAAGCCGCGGGCCTGAAGATTAAAGAACAGCAGGCTCCAAAGAAAGTTTACGGCCAGCTGAGCCCCGAATATGATGAGGGCCTGCTTCCATCCAGGTTTATCGCTCAGGTAAATGCGCGCCGCGCCTATTCCCATAAGAAGGAAGAGCACGCCCCAAACTATTGGGAATACGATGCCTGGCGGAGTAAGCGGAGGCTTTGTCAGAGCATCGTAGGCTTCCATGCTGTTGTGTGTAAGTATTCCTGCAAGGGCGCCTACCGCTTCAGTAAATAATACAAATGCTATGTATGGCTGCCACCTAAATTTTTTCAATATAATCACCCCTTTCAAGTATATTCTACATAGAAAAAATTATACGGCGGAGGTTTTATTTTAGCCAAAATACATTGAAAGTTAATTATTGCAGTTTTAAACCGCGGATGAGTTTATAAACGGGTCACGGTTGGCCTTGTCAATAACATTGCACTATTTGATAATAGGTAATATATCGGCTGGAGGTGTAAAGCATTATAATAATTTGTACTGTGCAATACCAAGTTCGATAAATGCACGCTTTTAATAGGTCAAAATTAGAGTATTGCCGCCTTGCTGATTGCCATTAACTAATGAACAATAGCATGCCTTTTATCCATTTATCCGTATGAGGCTTAACAACGGCCAAAAACTGACAAGCCAAATTTCGACCATTATCGATATTGACTTAATTCAGCCTGTCAGATAAAATCCTAGAATAGGACAAATATCATTATATATGTAATTTTAAACCAGCGATTAAAGCCAATTCAGCACTTTTAAGCAATAAACCGGCAATAAAGGGCGGCCGGAGAATATACTACAACGACCTTCAAAGCAAGAAAGGGGAACCAACTATGAAACATATTAAACCGCTGCTTTGCGCCATGCTTGTAGCGGCGTTTGTCCTTGCCCCTGCCGCGCTTGCGGCAGAGCAGGCGCATGACACGGTGAATCCGGCCGCGTGCAGCCACAGCTATAGCAACCAGCCGATCTCAACAGGCGTTGTGTATATAGACCAATCCTCCATGCAACATATTGCTACCCCGTATAAAGTTTTTGAGTGCGTTAGGTGCGGGTATCTAAAAACTGAATTTGGAATATCGTACAGTGAATACCATAGGCGGATGATGTACAGCGCGATTTGCGGCGGCACAACGCATTATTATAGATACAGGTGCGACAAATGCCGAAGGTTCATGGGCGAAACCACCGAGCCATGCCCGCGCCCGGGCAACTGCCCAGGTTTGCCTATATCCATGATATTACTGCCCAAATAACATAGTAAGCGAATGAGCACGCTATTTCCGGCCGCCCTTTATACCTATTGAAAGGAGAGTAACCATGACGTTTATAAAGCAGCTTCTCAGATCGCCCGTAAGGGCCGCGGCGTTCATGCTTTTGCTGGCCCTGTCTGGCGCAATGCTATGTATTGGCCTCAACGCTTATGTTGGCGTTAATGAGCGGGCAGCGGCGCTGAATGAAAACTATACGACTATAGCTGTTCCGGATTATAGGATGTCCGAATATGCCATTGACAACGATAGATTAACGGCGGAGTCCTTACAGGAATACTTCAACGCGTTTTACGAACGCAGCCGGTTAATAATGGGAGCAAAGGAGGCCGCCGAGACATCTGATTTTGTAGACGAGATTGAGCGAAGGGATATCTTTTCGGCCTATATACCGGAAAGTAAACCCCTTATATCGGGAAGCGTTGATTGGAAAAAGTATGAAGCGGGCTTAGACAGGCCATATAACATTGCTGTCTTTTCCATAAAGTGCGGTGAAATAAAGAACAACGAATATACCATGAACGGTGTCGTCGATGAGAATGGAGAGGAGATTCCGTATACAGAAGTCAGTTATGAGATTAACGCTAAAGTAGAATCCTGTATACTGCTGCACGAGGATTATGATAGCCCTGAGGAACTGTTAATTAGAGGGAATATTGTGAACCACAATGGGGAAGTCCCATTTAAGGAAGGGAAGCGATATCTGGTATGGGGCACGTATACAGGCCAGATCATAGGGCAGACGGGGCCAGATTCGTGGGGGGTTGTCAAAGAATCAGACGCCATACTGTCGATTGGCGACCACCCCGTATACCATAGAACAACACCGGATTTAGGTGAACTTGAAGAGCTGAATGGAAGACTATATTATCTAAATAAAATGCTGGACGAGTATCCCATATGCAAGGAGGTACCCGAAGGCGTTGAAGTTGAGGACTTTATGTCCTGTGAGGACAATAAAATTTGGCGTGACACGATTAATTATATGTGTGATATAACCCTGCAGTCCTTACCCGTAATTACAACAAACAGACTGGACAGCATACTGCCATTCAATAACCGTGAAGCATATATAATTGAAGGCAGGGCGTTTGATGCCTCAGAATACGCAAACGGCGAAAAGGTATGTATAGTGAATGCTGAGTATGCGGTTAAAAATGGGCTTAGTATAGGGGACGAAATAACTTTTTTCACGTATAATACAGGCTACAGTATTTCTAAAGATTTTCTTGGCGGCTTTGAAGAGGAGCGGAATGTGCTGCGGGCAGAACCATACAACCCGGAAGCGGAGCTGAATGAGGCGCAGGAATACAAGGTGGTGGGCATATACCGGTCGCCGGGGTTTACGTTTAGCAGCTATTCCTTTTCTCCGAACACGGTATTCATCCCCGCCGCATCGGTGAAGCCGCCTATAGCGCCCGAGGGCTATGAAACGGATAACATGGACGTACTGTACTCAATCGTGCTGAAAAACGGGACGGCGGAGGCGTTTGAAGCGGAGCTGGAGGCACAGGGCTACGGCGGATGCTTCCTATACTATGATCAGGGCTACGCCGAGGCGTCGGAGGGGATAGACGCGATGGTTCTAAACGCCGGAAGGCTGATGCTGTTCAGCGCCGTATTGTTCCTGACGGCGGGGGTGCTGTTCGCGTACCTGTATATGAGGTGGGCAAGGCGGTCGGCCGGAATAATGCGCCTGATCGGAGCAAGGCCTGGGCAGGTATTCACGGGCATGAGCGGATGCGCGCTGCTGGCGGCGGGGGTATCGCTTGCCGTGGGGTGCGTAATAAGCTATTTCCTGTATGATGGGATATGTGAGGCCGTGTTTGGAGCTGACGGCGGCGAAATGTCGTTTTCAGTACCATGGGCGCTGACTGGGGCGGCGGCAGGGCTTGTGTTCATAATGGCGGCTTGCATGTGCTTCTTTGCAGGGGTTATACGGCGCGGCGCTATGAGACTTAACAGCGAACATAAAGGCTGATAAGCTAAGTTTTGATAATTATCGACATTGACTTAATTCAGTCTGCTATATAAAATCAGAGGTAGAACAAATTTATTACATATATCCACAATTTTAAACCAGCGATTAAAGCCAATTCGGAGCTAATAAGCAATAAACCGGCAATAAAGGGCGGCCGGAGAATATACTGTAACGACCTTCAAACAAAGAAAGAGGACTAACGATGAAACATATTAAATCGCTGCTTTGCGCCGTGCTGGCGGCTGTGTTTATTCTTGCTCCGGCGGCGCTTGCGGCGGAATCAGCGCATGACGCGGTGAATCCGGCCGCGTGCAGCCACAGCTGGGGGAGCGAGACTACATTTGCATCCTATGAGAGCATATCAACAAAGAAACATAACTTTATAACAGCAGCCCGCTCAACATGCTTAAAATGCGGGATTACTAATATTCGTATTATAAGAATAATGGAGCAGAATCACCATAAGGCTTTGATGTACAAGGCTGTTTGCGGAGGAGAGAAACACTACTATGATTATAAATGCGAAACATGCCTTGGGTATATGTACACATTAACCGTACCATGCCCGCGCCCGGGCAACTGCCCAGGATTGCCTTTATCCATGATATTACTGCCCAAATAATATATAAACCAATAAACCATTGCCTTAAAGGCCGCCCTTTATCCCTTTGAAAGGAGAGTAACCATGACGTTTATAAAGCAGCTTCTCAGGTCACGCGTAAGGGCCGCGGCGTTTACCCTTTTGCTAGCCCTGTCTGGCGCAATGCTATGCATTGGGTTTAACGCGTATATTGATGTAAATAAACAGGTAGCGGCGCTGAATGAAAACTATACAACGATTGCGGTTTCTGATTACCGCATTCCTGAGCTGACGGATATTCCTCTTGATGATGACTGGAAAATGGATGACTGGTTTGATTTTATCCGATTAGATAATAAACGCAAACAGCTGTTAATTCAGGCCAGGGAGGCTGCCGAAGTTTCGGAGCATGTTTCCTTAGTGGAAAAAAGAAGCATATTTACGGCATATATACCGGATAGCCGACCGCTTATATCTAAAAGCGTTGATTGGAAAGAATATAGAGATGAACTTGATCAACCATATAGCCTTGCTGTATTTGCTATATCATGCACAAAGGTGGCAAGCTGTGAAACCACCTTTGAATCGGAACTATATATATCCGATGATGATATTAAAGAAGGACAGAGCTGTACCATAACCCAGTATACGGTATCGGCCGATGTAGAGGAGTGCGTGTTGCTGCATGACGATTATAAAATCCCTGAGGAGCTTATCATTGATGGCAATATAATGAATGACGATGGAGAGATACCCTTTGAGCAGGGCGGGCGCTATCTGGTCTGGGGAGCGTTTATTGACTATAGCAAAATTCAGACAGGATTCGATACTTGGGAGATAGATGAGAGTACGCCGCAAATGCTGATGTTGGACAATGGTATAATATATGAGGGGTCTACGAAGGATTTGGACCAATTTTATGAGAAGGATGGGAAGCTGTATCGAATAACTAAGATGATAGAAACCTATCCCATATGCGCGGAGCTTCCCGAAGGAATGGACGCGGCTGGGTTTTTATCCTCGGATGATGGAAGAATATGGCGTGAAGGGATAATGCGGGTCAGCGAAAAGACCCTTCAGTCCGTGCCGGTGATCAGCACTGATAAGCTGGAGAGCATACTGTTATTTAATAACCATGAGGCGCACATCACCCAGGGCAGGGCATTCAGCGCAAACGAATACAGGGCAGGGGAAAGGGTATGTATTATAAACGCCGACTATGCACAGAAAAATGGGTTACAGGTGGGAGACTCTTTAGAGCTGTCATTCTATAACACGGGATATAAAAGACTGGAATACGTTTTCGGAAGCCATGATCCCAATAATTACACCACCTTAATTGCCGGACGCCCATATATCCCGGGCGCTGAGCTTAGCGAAGCGGAGGAATACACCGTGGTGGGCATATACCGGTCGCCAGGGTTTACGTTTAGCAGCTATTCCTTTTCGCCGAACACGGTATTTATCCCCGCCGCATCGGTGAAGCCTCCATTAGCGCCCGAGGGCTATGAAACGGATAACATGGACGTGCTGTACTCAATCGTGCTGAAAAACGGCATGGCGGAGGCGTTTGAAGCGGAGCTGGAGGCACAGGGCTATGGCGGATGCTTCCTATACTATGATCAGGGCTACGCCGAGGCGTCGGAGGGGATAGACGCGATGGTTCTAAACGCCGGAAGGCTGATGCTGTTCAGCGCCGTATTGTTCCTGACGGCGGGGGTGCTGTTCGCGTACCTGTATATGAGGTGGGCAAGGCGGTCGGCCGGAATAATGCGCCTGATCGGAGCAAGGCCTGGGCAGGTATTCACGGGCATGAGCGGATGCGCGCTGCTGGCGGCGGGGGTATCGCTTGCCGTGGGGTGCGTAATAAGCTATTTCCTGTATGATGGGATATGTGAGGCCGTGTTTGGAGCTGACGGCGGCGAAATGTCGTTTTCAGTACCATGGGCGCTGACTGGGGCGGCGGCAGGGCTTGTGTTCATAATGGCGGCTTGCATGTGCTTCTTTGCAGGGGTTATACGGCGCGGCGCTATGAGACTTAACAGCGAACATAAAGGCTGATAAGCTAAGTTTTGATAATTATCGACATTGACTTAATTCAGTCTGCTATATAAAATCAGAGGTAGAACAAATTTATTACATATATCCACAATTTTAAACCAGCGATTAAAGCCAATTCGGAGCTAATAAGCAATAAACCGGCAATAAAGGGCGGCCGGAGAATATACTGTAACGACCTTCAAACAAAGAAAGAGGACTAACGATGAAACATATTAAATCGCTGCTTTGCGCCGTGCTGGCGGCTGTGTTTATTCTTGCTCCGGCGGCGCTTGCGGCGGAATCAGCGCATGACGCGGTGAATCCGGCCGCGTGCAGCCACAGCTGGGGTCCGACGAGTACTGGTACAGATTATGAGGATGTAAACAGTTCGAAGCATATGAGAAGGAGCTACAGGCAGAGGATTTGCACTAAATGCAGATTAGTGTCAAGAGAAATAACTGGTACCGTACTTGAAGTACATACACGCCTAATGACAAGCGCGATTTGCGGCGGCACAACGCATTATTATAGATACAGGTGCGACAAATGCCGAAGGTTCATGGGCGAAACCACCGAGCCATGCCCGCGCCCGGGCAACTGCCCAGGTTTGCCTATATCCATGATATTACTGCCCAAATAACATAGTAAGCGAATGAGCACGCTATTTCCGGCCGCCCTTTATCCCTACTGAAAGGAGAGTAACTATGACGTTTATAAAACAGCTTCTCAGGTCACGCGTAAGGGCCGCGGCGTTTATACTTTTACTAGCCCTGTCTGGCGCGATACTATGTATTGGCCTTAACGCATATGTTGGCGTTAATGAGCGGGCAGCGGCGCTGAATGAAAACTATACAACGATTGCAATTCCGGATTACCGTGTTCCAGAATCATCGATAGCGGAGATTTCTCCAAACGCGGCCTGGGGCGATAGAGAATGGATCAAATACGCTAGTTTAGAAAATGACCGTAAAATTCTTATTGAGAGTGCAAAAGAGGCGGCGGCGACGTCAGAGAAAGTAAAACAGATTGACAGCAGGGGGATATTTTCGGCCTATACAGAAGGAGGCGTACCGCTGACATCAGGCAGTCTTGAATGGTGGAATTATAGATATGAATTTGATCGTCCATATGATCTAAGCGTATTGGCTATAACATGCAATGATATTGAGAAATCTGAAACCGAGCTGGGATCTTTTTTATATCATCCGGACGGAACTAGCGTTGAAAACAGCTTTACAGTAGTTCAATATGAAATCACAGCCGAGCTAGACGAGTGCACGCTAATGCACGAGGACTACGCGCCTCCCGAAAAGTTAATATTAAGAGGAAACATAATGGATTCAAACGGCAATATACCATTTGAGCGGGGCAAGCGTTACCTGGTTTGGGGTACATTCCAAGCACAAACAATAGAGCAAACCGGACCTGACAAGTACGGTATCAATGATGAGAGCACGCCTGTACTTGATCTTGGAAAGCATCCAATATATGAGGACTCAGCCGAAATATATGAAGAAGAGTATATAAAGGACGGCGTCCTATACCGTGTCAGGAAGATGATAGAAACCTATCCCATATGCGCCGAGCTTCCCGAAGGAATGGACGCGGCGGCGTTTTTATCCTCGGAGGAAGGAAGAGTGTGGCGCGAGGGGATAATGCAGGCCGGCGCAAGGACCCTTCAGTCCGTGCCGGTGATCAGCACTGATAAGCTGGAAAGCATGCTGCTATTTAATAACCGTGAGGCATATATAACCCAGGGCAGGGCATTTGATAAAAACGAATATAAAAACGGTGAAAAGGTATGCATTATAAACGCGGACTATGCACAGAAAAATGGCCTGCAGGTGGGAGACCCTTTAGAGCTGTCATTCTATAATACGGGATATGAAAGACAGAAATATGTCTTTGGAAGGCATGATCCCAATAATTACACCACCTTAATTGCTGGACGCCCATATATCCCCGGCGCGGAGCTGAATGAAGCGGAGGAATACACCGTGGTGGGCATATACCGGTCGCCAGGGTTTACGTTTAGCAGCTATTCCTTTTCGCCGAACACGGTATTTATCCCCGCCGCATCGGTGAAGCCTCCATTAGCGCCCGAGGGCTATGAAACGGATAACATGGACGTGCTGTACTCAATCGTGCTGAAAAACGGCATGGCGGAGGCGTTTGAAGCGGAGCTGGAGGCACAGGGCTATGGCGGATGCTTCCTATACTATGATCAGGGCTACGCCGAGGCGTCGGAGGGGATAGACGCGATGGTTCTAAACGCCGGAAGGCTGATGCTGTTCAGCGCCGTATTGTTCCTGACGGCGGGGGTGCTGTTCGCGTACCTGTATATGAGGTGGGCAAGGCGGTCGGCCGGAATAATGCGCCTGATCGGAGCAAGGCCTGGGCAGGTATTCACGGGCATGAGCGGATGCGCGCTGCTGGCGGCGGGGGTATCGCTTGCCGTGGGGTGCGTAATAAGCTATTTCCTGTATGATGGGATATGTGAGGCCGTGTTTGGAGCTGACGGCGGCGAAATGTCGTTTTCAGTACCATGGGCGCTGACTGGGGCGGCGGCAGGGCTTGCGTTCATAATGGCGGCTTGCATGTGCTTTTTTGCAAAAACGGCGTTAGGCAATCCTATTAGGACGAAGGAAAAGTGAGGTGTTAATATGCTCAAGCCAACCCTGAAATGCATGCTTAGACGATGGCTGTCCTGCGTTCTGCTGGTTTTGCTGGTATGCGTGGGAGCGTTTGGAATGACCTTGCTGGCTGGAGTGCTTGATGCGCAGAAGGCGGCGCTGGATAAGGTCTATGATGAAAGTTCAATCCGATGCGTAATTTCCAACCTTAGCGGAACGAAAACCGACAGGCTCGAAATAAACACGATGTATATCGATCTATGCACCACCTCTTATAGGCATGACTTTTGCAGCTGGATTGAGCGCGTAAACCTTAAAAGAACGCTCAAATGCGATGAGGAAATCCAGCTGACGGGTATAAGCTATCCCGAAGCGGCCGTGGAACTGCTTCCCGAGAACGGGGCGGCGCTGAGTTTTTTTGATGGATACAGCGAGGCCATTTTTCAAACGGATCAGGCGGTGTGCCTTGTGCCGGCGGCTAAGCTTTCCGAGCTTACGGTAAACGGGGACGGCAGCAGGCAAATTTCCGTCACTTCGGAAGGGAAGACCGCGACTATGACCGTAGCGGGAGCATACTATGGGGGAATTTCATCAGCCGTCTACTGCCCCTTTGATTACCTGTCGAAATTTCTTGCGAAGAACGAATATATTTATACGGACAGTCTATCGTTTTATGTTAAGGATAACCGGACTTTGGAAGAATTCAAAGAGGAGGCTGAAAAATACTTTTCCGAACCTAGTATTACGGCTGAGGATAAGCCCATGTACTACGCTATAACGGTATACGATGAACTGTTTAATAAGACGGTTGCAGGAATAGAAGAAAATATAGCGGTTCTTGGACTGCTATTGCCGATTTTATATATAATTGCGGCGGGGACAGGCTTGCTTGCAAGCTTCCTGTATATACGGGGCAGGGTCCGTGAATTTGCGGTTATGCGTTCGCTTGGGTTAAGCCGTATAGGCGTTACCGGTCTAATTTCCTTTGAACAGCTCATTATAGCCGCTGTTGGCACGGCGTTGGGCGTTTCCGCCTGTTTTGCTTTCTTCAGCGGTGTGGCAATAAAAAACGCTGTTAACGGCTTATTGTTTACACTATGCTATCTTGCAGGGGCGCTTGTCGCAGTACTATGGATAACTAACGTAAATGTGCTGCGCCTTCTGAAATCGGACGAATAGGTATGGAATAAGGACCTGAATAATTATAATGCCTGTTGAGCGCTGAGTTCGCTGCCGCCGTAATATCCAAACTATGGTGATAATTAAAGGTTTTTTGTAGTATTGCCAATAGAATGCGTATGTTTTAAACTGAAACAATATAGCTGGCTTAATAATATTGTCTTGCGAACGGAACGCTTGTTAAGGGGGCCAAGCGGATTTTGCTGTTTTGCCTGGAATCCTTGATGACGAAGCAACTTGACTTGAGTATGAGCTTATAAAAAAGATCTTCTAGGGAATTGGGGCATAACGTGGGGAATAATGAGAGGGACTTGAAAACGCATAATTTGAAGCCGGATAAAGAGGACAAGCTATGAATAAAAAGCGAGTTCTTGGGGCATTGCCTGGCGTATTGTTTTGTTCTATATTAACGTTAACAATGTTTCATTTTCTGCGGGATAAAACCAGAGCTGATATCCCAGATGATAGAAGCGCATCCGGATATAGGGATCAGGAGGCAATAGATAGGGAGTAGCGGGAGTTTTTGGACTGGCTCGAGGAAAATCCTCAAACCGAAATGAATACTCCGGATGCGGGGCTATTGCAGCATGTTCAGGAAGTGACACAGGCATATGAACAGAAGTTGGCGAAAGACGACGAGAACGACCTAAATACATACAACATATATTCCAAACACACGGGGGAGTCGCTAACTGTAATCTTATTCGGGGACGACTGGGATGCTGATCTTTTAAACATGAATAAAATATTGAAGATGCTACAGACCACGACGCTGACCTACGATGAGTTTGACACGATCTTTCGCTATTTTCTAAGACGAATAGACAAGGTTGATGAAATGATTCCACAGTATAAAGGCGAAATCGAAAATGTGTTGGCGCCTCTTCTCGCATATCACCACTATGAATATGTACCCGACGGCTTTGAGTGACAGTGTACACGGTTGCGGCAGCGGTATATGCTTTTAACAGCGTATACACGGCAATAATTATACGGCGGGTGTTGATATGGTTGATATAGAAGACCGCTTAAGGTATGCCGTAAGCTGATAGGATAGGAACCGCCGCGGCTCTAACAGAGTAAAAGGAAGAGCTGACCATAATACACCGAAATATCAATCAAGCGAATCAGGGTTATATCACTGAAACGCTTGCAGGATACGGTTGCGCACGGATGGATCAAAGGCCCCCTTTAGGCGGCGCGGCCGCGGCAAAAAATGACATCCGCTTTCGTCGTTGGCGAAGAATTTGCAAGATATACGTTGATTTCACAATATATTTTGGGTTTGCGAATTGATTTTTTGAAATATTGAGATATTCTATAGTCGGAATTAATTGGCAGGGTTTCTAACGATTTACTATATTGTGTTTTTTTTATTGGAAAGTGTTACTGTGCGTATCACTTTAGCGGTTTAACTTTAAAGCAGGGGAGGGGTAACATGCTGTTATGTATTACAACGGATTATGCGATTCGGTGTATGCTGCAGCTGGCGATTTGCAGCAAAATTTGTATAGCATCAGAAGTGGCGGATGCTATGTCGATTCCGCTGTCGAATCTGCGTAAGGTTATTCGACTTCTGAAAGAAGCGCATCTGATAGAAACGCATCAGGGCCAAAATGGCGGAATCCTTCTTATGCGTCCCAGCGACGAGATTACGCTGAAAGATATTATGGTTGCAATGGGAGAAGACATTCATATCAACCGCTGCGTGAAGGAGGATCATTTCTGCAACAGGAATGCGGTTGGGAAATGCCCCGTGCATAGGCTGTACGACGACCTGCAGCGGCGGGTTGACGCCACCTTGGAGCTTACCTTGCACCAGATAATAACCTCAGAACTCGATTCAGGGGATTTGAGCAAGGCAGTCTCAGAAAAAATCAATACATGAAGGACAGGCGTGGGCATACGTCCATAAGGACGGACGGCAGGGTACTCTGCCGTCATACTGTTAAAAGACTCCGGGATTGTCAAGGGCCGCAGCACTTGACTTTAAATCAAACTGTGGCGGCATGATCGTAAGAGCCGGATGAAAACCGCGCGGTTTTCATTCTTTGCGGGCTTTGCCGCACAATAGTCTGAAGAGCGGGAATCAAACCCCTAACTTCAAAATAGCGGCTGCGCCGCTTTTTAGACACGCTGTGGCGGGGTATCCCGCTCAAACGTTCTTACCCAATGCCATAGCGACCGCTTTCAGCCCGCTTCGATGCAATGGAGAAGGCGTGTAAAAATAATGCGATACAGGGATGGTTGATAAATGGACGGAGACATACGACAGGCTAAAGCGCCTGAAGAAGCTGATTTTAATGGATCAGTTTCAGAGGCAAAAACGCTTAGTGATAAAAGATGGCTGCGCAGGCTGGGCGTTTCAGCGCTGCTGACAGTTATTATCTATATATTGTTCGGCGTAATCTTCGGCGTCGCGCTTGTGGAGGGCGATTCAATGGAGCTGGGTTTCACAGGGCGCAACGTGGTCGTGTTCCTGCGATTGGGACGCCCAAAACGGAGCGACGTCGTGATTTTTACAACCTCCAGCAGTAAGACGCTGATCAGGCGTGTTGCAGCAATAGGGGAGGACGTTGTAAGTATGAGCAAAAATACGGGAAACGTTCTGATTAACGGGGAAGCAGAGGACAAAACGTCTATTCAGGGCAGGACGTATCCGGTAAGCGAAACGATAGAATATGAATATACGGTACCGCTGGAAACCGTATATGTTCTCGGGGACAATCGGGAGACGGCGGTGGATTCCAGGCATTTTGGCGCTGTAAACGAGCGCCGCATTATAGGAACGGTCCTCTTTGAGTTCAGGTTCCCAGCAGCAAAGGCAGGAGAATAAAGAATTGAAACGAACAATGCTGAAAAACGTGTTTTACAGGGTGATCAGCATCCTGCTGGCAGCGATCATGGTTTTGGCAGCAATGGCTCCGGCTACGGCGGTTGACAGCGGCGGTCACGCCGTAAGCGTAGAGCTGGCCGCTGAAAACGGTACGGTGTTTAATATGGGTAACAGCGGCACCTTGACATTGCGAATAGGTGTCAATTCTCCAAATCAAAACGGTACCGCGGATATACGTATCAATATTGATGATGATAATGTAATTTTGCCGGATTTCGAAAATGGTTCAAGTATGCCGCTTGGAGACCAGGTAATCACTCTGGAAACGGATATAAGCACTGGAAAGCGCTATCTTCAGATACTCGGCGTACCCAATGGAGCAACACGCTCCGCGCCGCTGCGTTTTCAATATACAAACGGTATTACAGGGCCTACGACGCTGTCCATAGACGATCAGGATATTGAGGTAACGCTTAACGACATTGAAGGAACAAGAATCATCGAAAAGGGCGATTCTCTCACCTTTATTTCCACATTTTACTGGAGTCCGGTTCTAAAAACGGAGAGCAGCGGAACGATCACGGTCAATGGCAACCACTGGCTGGAGGGTGGAAATGTTACCTATCGCATTAACGCTTCCTCCTATAACCATTCGGGTTCCGCCGATATCCATACCAAAGAATATACCCTGACCGACACCCTGACGCTTCCGGAGGGTCTGACCTTTCCGGAGGGCGAGTTTCGCATGGATTACAACCAGGAAGCCGCGCTGGCAATTATATATAAAGGCGGTATAAAAATTGCGGAGTTCAGCAGAAGCTCTACCGAGGATTCGGTGGGTGTATCCGATTTGCGGCTGTCAGATACTACGGACAATTCCTTTAAGCTTATTTTTACCTGTACACGGCCTGAAGGCGACGACGGCACAAAAGAGCTGTATAACCCGAGCATAACCGCAACCGTCTATACAGCGCCGCTTGTGGTCGCCGACTCGCTGCTGCAGGGAAGTTCGCCGAGAATTATAAACCATGTGGATTTTGAGGCGATTCCATTGATAACCCCGTATAATGTTTCCGAACTAAACAGCACTACGCATGAGCTTGAAATAGACCCCGCTAATACCAGTTCAGACTCTCATAAAAGCTCCTCCCAGGTGTTTACGCCAATCATAGTTCCTGAGCCGGCTTATGACCTGACTAAGGATTTGTTCGCATTCGAGATAGACCCTGAGACAGGGATTACAACACTTATTTATAGCCTGTCGGTCAGGAACACCGGCATAACACCCATTACGCTTGACGTCACGGATACGCTGCCGGCGGGTATGAGCCTTACGGACGGGCAAGCTTTTTTAGGCAGTGTTATTGGAACAGGGTCAACCATTACCGGTGTAACGGGAACAACGGATAACGGACGGCAAACCGTGACTTGGGGATCGGTCAATATTCCGGTGAACGGCACATTCATCTCCTCCCTGCAGGCACAAATTCCCGCTAATTCTCAAGCAGGCTCCTATGTCAACACCCTTTCGGCGACGCTGACCGGTACGGATCAGACCAAGGAGCAGACGCATACATATGAGTATGAGGCGCCGAGGACTGACTTTATCCTGGACAAGTCTCATAAAGTGCATTCAGGGCAGGATAACACAACAATTTTTGAAGGCGGCAGGGTTACTTATACCATTGAAATAGAAAGTACCGGAGATATGAGGCTGGATTTGAGCGGCATGTCCGACGTCTGCCCGGACACGATGGAAATTGATACCACATCTTTCACGATGAACGGGGAGCCGGTTGACGAGGGCGGAATAACCGTAACGCAAGGGGAGGGTAATCAAACGATCCAGTTCCCGCTGCCTGAGGGCGGATTAAGAAAAGGCGAAACGGTTATATATACCTATGAAGCGACGCTTAAAAATGAAAGCGGTTTGCAGGCTGGGGATCATATCGTCAATACGGTCACGGCTGAAACGAACGCGGGCAATGCAAGCGATACGGATACTCTCACCGTGCGTGACAGAACCACAAACCTGAGCGCCGAAAAGAAAAAGGGCAAGGCCGTTTTTGTCGGCGGCAATACCTATGCGATAGACTATAGCATACAAGTTACCAACTTGGGCGACGCCATGAGCGCGGGCGCCGTAATTGAGCTGACCGACACGATGGAGGGCGCGCTGTACATCGACCCGAGCAGTTTTACCATTGCGTTTACAAACTCGAATGGAACGGCCTCGACGATAGTGCCCAGGGTTGAACCCTTTACCGAGGCGGACGGCGGTACGGGTTATAGAATCAAATGGGATTTAAGCGATATGCCCGCCTATGAGATCGGCGGGGACGCGCCGGCGTTTACCTATACCTATACGGCGTATGTGGATATTCAAGAAGGCGAAACCGTCAATATCAAAAACGGACTGTTGGTGGGCGGCAGCTCGGCGGGCGTGGCGGTTCCGGACGAAGAAGCGCTCACGCCGGCTCCCAGAGCGGCAAAGGTGATCACCTGGACCACCTGCTCTTCGACCAGGAGTCAAAGCCATACGATTTCAGGACAGAATTATTCAAAGGCGCGTTATGCCCATTCCGGGGATACGATTGGCTATCGGATGACCTTTACCAACACCGGTACGCTTGAAATGATACATTCCCTAATTACCGATACCCTGCCCATAGGGCTGATTTACAATGGCGCGGGATATGAGTGGAAATTAAAGGGCAGTGTAAGCGATCAGGCTAATGGCTATATCGATTCCATTTCCATCAGCTCTACCGGCTTTGGCGGAAATATGACCTTTGGCTATGCTCTCAAACACTTAGGAACCGCCGGAACGCAGCTGGTAATCTCGTACAGCGCGGAGGACGCCGCCAATGGAAGTCCTAGGGGCTTTACCTTCCCTGTGGGAGCGACAATTACGCTAGATGTTCGGCTGCGCTTTCCAAGCGGCGAAACCTACAACAATCATTTTTTAACCTATAACAACACGACGCAGAGCTTCTCCGAGCCAGCCAATCCCTTTGTAAACAGGGTGACGCTTACCGGCGCGGACAGGGGCGGAAACACTTTCTCGGTTTCAGACCATGCCGACGTGCGTGCGCAGCCAAACAATATGAACATAGCGAAGGAAGCGGACAGGGACACGCTTAAGGCAGGCGAGACGGTGACCTTTACCTTCAAGGGCGGCTATACCGGCAACCTGCAGTATTTCACGCAAAACGGCGCCGCCACGGACGTTACGCTGGTGGAGGATCTCACGCCTTTTAAAGACTCCTTTGAGCTGGTAGCCTATAATCCCGGACGTTTCGACGGCTACAAGGGCTACAGCCTGAACGGAAATACGTTGAATCGGACAAAGGGCAGCTATACTGTTACGATTCCGGGCAGCGCGCCCCTCAGCCGGGCGCTTGACACAGAGGCGAGAATGGTCACGCTGGCAGAGCCAATCGACCTTTCCGCCCTCTCCGGTGATGAGCTGAAAGTCACCTGGGATTTTGGGGATGTCAGCGACCTGTGGGTATCAAACGCGGGAGACCTTAAGGATAACTGGCCTAGCGTAACGCTGCGCGCGAAAGAGGATATACATACGCAAAGCTTTACCAACGTGGCCACACTTTCCTATGACCGCATACGTACCGCCCATGGCAAGGCTGATATTATCATTATCGCTGGGGGCAGGCTCGGCAAATCCGCCACCAGGGACAGCGCCGATGGAGGAATTGTTGACGGAACAATCAATAACGGCAATATCCATGAGCGGCTTCAGGTGGGAGACATCGTCACCTTTACATTGGAGTATGCCAACACCTCAACAGTGCCGGAGGTATATACGGCGGAGGAGCCGCTGACGCTCATCGACATTATGACGACCAACGGCCTTGCCGTATATTCATCCGACGTGGTATTTAAACATATTCACGCGGAGGAAGGGGCGGGGGATAACGCGGTGCTGCTTTCGCCCCATGTTATGGAAGTCACGGCGGAGGGCATTGTCTCCGCCTCCGCAAAGCGCACGGAATTCAAGATTTCCGGCACTTTGCAGCCGAGCGACGTCATTCGCATCCGCTACCAGGTAAAGATTGGCGAGGGCTTCATGAACAGCGTCTCGGATCTGCTAAACCGGCAGGACGAGTACCAAAACGGCTTGCTTAACCCCGAGACCGCGGGCGGCAACCTGTCGCAAGTACACAACTATGTGTATACAACGGACGCATCCGGAACCCGTCATTATGATGAAACGCCGTATTACTATACACCCGCGGGCAACAGGCTATATTTCAGCAAGGCTGTAAAGGATATCGGGCATATTACGGCGATGCCGAACAGCGGAGGGCATGATTATCTTACTATAAACCCTAATGATTACACCACACAACTGCATCAGTTGGGGAGCTCGGAGCAGAACTTCATAAAATATGTGCTGGTGATCCATAACGACGCCAATAGCGGAGAAAACCTCGTAATAAACAGCATTACGGATGTTCTGCCGCCGCGGGTGCAGCCTATAACGGACAATACTGGCGGCCAGCAGTTCATACTTCTGAATTTTTTGGCGTACAACAATGGAATTGACAGCAACTACTCAAGGAGCTCGTATATTGGTCCGGCGAATGCCTCAACCATCTACACAGCGGGGCACTTGGAACAGATGCTTCTTGCCAGCCCCATTGCCAATGCCGGCTACAGAGCGGTTCCGGCCTGCGTCAATATCACAAGCCAGAGCTATGCCTCCGTCACGTTCCAAATGCGGGATACCAAGAACAGCGCGGCGCTGGTGCTCAAACCCGGCGAATACACGGCGATCTGTTACGGTGTATGCATCGACCGGACAGCGGACACCAGCAATTACACCAACCAGGCAACCCTGGACGTCCAGCCCGCATCCGACGGCGGCGGCTGGCAGTCTGCCGGCGAATCCCTTCAGAGCGTCTTTGTAGCCCGCCAGAAGGGACAGACTGCCGCGCCCGCCAATGTAAGTACCGGTACGCTGGTAAACCAGGAGGGTACGGAATTCAGGGCAGGCGTAACAATAGCTACGCCTGTATACCGTATGCGTATGAGCAAGACGGCAAGCTCCTATTTCAGAGTGGAGGATAAGTCAAAGCTTAAAGATCCCGAATTTCTCAGGAGCTTCCTTGATGAACGTGTAGAGGACGCCGGTATCGCTATGACGGGGCTGACGAATTGGGCGGAATATGGATTATACGACATTGTGGAATGGAAGCTGACCGTAACGAACGACAGCACCGTAGCGGTGGATGATTTTCTGCTTAGAGATATTATCCCTTACCCTCACAGGGTTGTGTCATATAGGATTGACGAACAGGAATTTATTTGTATCGTTGACGATGAGGACCATGATACGCCGTGGGTCTATTCAGGATATGTAGAGGATAAGAATCTGCCGCATGGTATAACAAGCCTGGGCCAGACCAATCAGGAGGCAACGGGTGCTCCATTCCATTTGAGACCGAAGGAAACGGTTATGGTATATATCTATACCTATTATGATCCGGACGCGCCGGTCACCTACTCCAGCACCACGAATCGGGCGCAGGTAACCTCCCAAGGCGGCAAAATTTTCAATAATATAACGGGCAGCAACCCCATATTGAACAGCAGCGGCCAGATCATCGGCGCAACGCAGAGCGCCACGGTTAATCCGGCGTACAGCGCGCTCGTTTCCTCGTATAAGTCGGTCAGCTTTACCGATGAAAGCGGGACGCAGACGGCCTTTGGGTATAACGAAGGCATGGATCGTGTGGTAACAGCCGGCGGACGCGGCGACATGGTGCGTTATACGCTCTCCATACACAACGAGGATGATAAAAATGATATGCGGAAACTGACGATTATCGACAATCTGCCCGTACCAGGCGATTACGGCGTCGTCAACCTTGCTTCCGAGCGCGAAAGCGCCTTTACCATAAATTTAGCTGACAATCCTGATATCCGTGTAGAGATTAAAGGTATAAATGACGGCGGGGAGACATGGACGCCGTTAAGACAATCCGATGCGGCGGTCAGCGGGCTGGAAGATATGCAGGCAGACGAGTATCTGATTCTTTACACCAATCATCCGCGGCATGAGGGCGCCGACCCCTCTTTGGTATGGCACTTTGACACCCCCGACGCGGGAAACCACTGGTTTACCGATCCTCACGACATGGATCCGCGCTATGGCTCCCGTGTCACCTCGGTGCTCTTCTACATACCAACGGCAGTGAAGGCCAATATGGAGCTGCGAATATCCTTTGATTGCGCGATTCAGGACGACGCGTGGAAAGGCATTATCGCCTGGAACTCCTTTGGTTACAGGTATCAGCAGGTCGTCACGGCCTCGGAGCCCGATGAGAACGCGGCTCTCGTTTATGCGGAACCCGCCAAGGTGGGCGTAACAATCGGCGGCCCCGCATACAGCCTGCCCGTAGTCGGCGGAGCGGGCATTAACCCCTATCTTCGGGCGGGCAGCGCCCTTTTAATCCTGGGTACCCTGTTCATGGTATTCAGGGTATGCCGCAAACGGCGGCGTAGGTATATATAAAAAACGTTAATCAAAATTCTGGAGGAAAAAAGATTATGAAACTACTTAAAAGATTAGGAGCGGCGCTCCTTACCCTGACGATGGTGCTGACCATCTGCGTTCCCGCGCTTGCAACCGGCAATACCGGAACCCTGACGATTACTGATGTGGATGGGAACGTAAAAACGTCGTCTGAATACGGCGCCTACACGATTGTAACCTGGGACGCCAGCGTAGATGCCGACGGCAATCCGGTCTACACCAACATGAAGCTTAACGCCGCTTATAAGACTGTGATTGTTGAATGCTTGGGGCTGGCGCCTGCGGCGGGAGCCGAAGAAGTAACCGACAGTCAAGTGCTTAACGCCATGGCAGGGATGAGCGCGGAAAAGACGGCTGAATTAGCAATCAAGCTGGATGACAGCAAAGCGGATGAGGCCGACTTTACGGCAACTAAAGGCGTATTTTCGGCGCTGCCCTATGGCTACTATCTGGTTATTGAAACGGCAAACATGGCCAATGACGGAACCATCGCGTCTAAGCCGATCCTTGTCGGCATTCCGGATTCCCAGACAGGCGATGCCGATGTAATCGTTAAGGTTAAGACGGACAGCGCGGGTATTGAAAAGAAGATTGTACAGGGCGAGGGCGATAATGAAACGCTTGTGGACAGCAATACCGCCGCCATAGGCGATATAGTAAGGTACCGCAGCACGGCTACCATTCCCGCCTACGCTTCCAATGTAACCGATATAAGCTACTACATGACCGATACTTTCAGCGCTGGATTGACCTATAAGGAAATTACCTCTGTAAAGGTAATGGATGGCGAAGCGATGATTGAGGAACTGATTGAGGGCGAAAGCGGCTACACGGTTGCTACAACGGATATCGGCGGCGCCACCTTCCGTTTAACGGTTACCGCGGGCGACGATAAGCTTAAGGAGTGGGGCAACGCGGGTTATTCAATCGTAGTGGATTATACGGCCGAGCTTAATTCCGGCGCGGTTGTCGGCAACAGCGGCAATCCCAACGACATCACCCTGACCTACTCCGTTCACAGCGGAAATACCAGCACTTATACAACGCCTGAAGATACCGTTATTACCTACACCACCAACCTCGCCCTGACAAAGACCAACGGCAAGGAAGGCGATGAAAGACGGCTGCTGGCAGGCGCGACTTTTGAGCTGTACAAGCTGGAGGCGGACGCCACGGATCCAGAAGACCCCAATAGCTGGGTGCTGGTGGATACACAGGCCACAGGTGACGGAGAAGGTGGAACAACCCTTGGAGTTGCCAATTTTACAAAAGTTGAACAGGGCACCTATAAACTGGTAGAAACGGTTGCCCCTACCGGCTACAATCTGCTTAATGATCCGATTATTTTCACAGTAACTGCCAACGGACTGCCGGAAACTGTAGAGAACGGCACTGAAACGATTACATGGAGTACGGATAGCGAATTGATTATGGTTGGTGAAACCGGCATTCTGGGAGGCGAGGTCGTCAATACGGCCGGCTTCATTCTGCCCGGCACCGGCGGCGCCGGCACTGCGCTATTCACGATGGGCGGTATCGTACTGATTGCTCTGGCAGGCACGGCCTTCTTCATCTACCGCAAAAAGAGCAGAGCTTCTGCAAAATAAACCCATTTGCGCCTCCGCATCCCTGCGGTGCGGAGGGCAGTTCAGAGCGCTGGAGCTCGGCCAGCGTTCTGAACTGCCTTTTAACTCGGAAACCAAGAAAGGACTTATGATATGTGAAGAAAAAATTACCCGTCATATTCATCATACTGCTGTTGTCGTTGGGGTTAGCCCTGCTGATTTATCCGGCAATCAGCGATCTGGTAAGCAAATGGACGTCGTCCGCGACGGTAAACCGTTATCAGCAGGCTGTGGAGGATATGGACGTAAGCGCGAGGCAGGATATGCTCACGGCCGCGTCTGAATACAACAGAGGCTTGAGCGGTACGATAATAAAAGACGCCTTTAGTTCAGACGACGAGGAGAGCGTGTATCAAAACAAGGAATATTATTCGCTGCTGAACCTGAACGGGGTCATGGCTTATGTGGAAATTCCGTCTATAAACGTGTATTTGCCCATTTATCACGGTACAGGCCAGGAAACGCTTAAGAAGGGCGTGGGCCACCTGGAAGGGTCTGCCCTGCCGGTAGGCGGAGTTGGAACGCATGCGGTGATATCGGCGCACCGTGGACTGCCCGACGCCAAGCTGTTTACCGATTTGGATCAGATCGAGGCGGGAGATCTGTTCTATATCCATGTGCTCGGAGAAACGCTTGCTTATGAGGTGGACCGGATTGCGGTGGTGGAACCTGAAGACGTTGAACCGCTGGTAGCGGTGCGGGGAGAAGACCATTTAACGCTGATGACCTGCACGCCCTATGGCATCAACAGTCATCGGATGATGGTAAGGGGAACCCGTACTGAATATACGGAGGAACCGGTGCACGGCAACCACTTTTACAGTTACTCCGATGAAGTTAAAGCGCTTCCAGGCTGGATGGCGGCGGCAGTTGGCGGCGTCTTGTATTTGATCTGCGCAGCGGCAATCGGCGGCATAAAAGGGAGAAAAAGGATGAAAGGTAAACCGGAGCATATGGGAAAGAGAGGCCGAGGGTAATGGTTGTTAAGAGAATGCTTGCAAGGATTGGGTGCATGCTGTTTGCGGTGCTGGTTCTCCTCAATCTTGCGGTTACGGCGTATGCACAGGTAAACTCCGGCAGTTTGACCCTCAAGGCAGTATCGCAGACAAACGGCAAAAGGCTTTCCGGCCTGCGTTTTTATGCCTACCGTGTGGCTGAATATGCGAATGGTTCGTACAGAATGCTCCAGGCTTATGAGGCAAGCGGGGTGGACCTGAATTTAGAGACGGCAGCTTTGCAGAAGGCGGCGGCGGAGACGCTGGACAGATATATTGCAGCCCGCCAGATTTCCGAAACGGTTTCCGGATTGACGGGGACCACTGGAGAACTTGTTTTTCCTAATCTGGAACTTGGCGTATATCTAGTTTGCACGGGTTCCACGGCGGACGATGGCGTTTTGGTGGAATCCACGCCGTTTCTTGTAATGATACCCATGACTTCCTCTGATGGAACGGAACTGATTTACGAGATAACAGCAGAGCCCAAACTGACCACGGATAAGCCCGTGGAGCCGCCTGTTGATCCGCCGGACAACCCCGATCTGCCGCAAACGGGACAGGAAAACGCAACCGCGATCTATGTACTGGCAGGATTAGGCGCAATGATAATTATTTCGGGCTTTTTGAGTCCCTTAATCGCGGGGAAAAGACGGCAAGGGTGATGAAAAGCGCCATTGTGCTGTGCTAATCGGACCTATAAGGGAGGCTTTGCCCTGAGAAACCGGCTGACAGCCCGCTAGACCGCGAAAGCGGCGAATGAACGCCTGGGGCATTTGGTATAGAGACGGAGCCCTGGGCTTCAAGTAAGCCATTGACCGAGCCATTGCCGCAGGAAGCTAATGAAACTTGACACAGGCCAGAAATGTAACGATTTTGTCCCCAAACAAGGTCTTTGGCGACTATATTGGAAACGTCCTGCCGGAGTTGGGCGAGGAACCCATTTACGAGTTAAGCTTCACTGATATCGCGGAAATCCAGCTGGAGGGGGTGATTGGCTTTGAACCGGACAAGGACCCCCTGGAAACCCACGACGAATCCTGGGCTAAGCGTGTGCGCTTCAAATCGACTCTGAATTTTATGAGACAGCTTGACCGTTTTATTGAGCGTCTGCCTGAGCTGGTTTTTGAACCCACGGACTATACCTTCGGACGGTTTACGGCGCCGGCAGACATGATTCGAAGCCGGTTTGCAGCTTATTCCAAATATCCGGTCAAGCGTCGCCTGCAAATGATCGCCGACGACATCAACGACCGCTTTGAAACCGACAATTTTATGGACGATGAGGTTCCCAGGGCCAGGACCATACTCAAAGGCCTGAACGCCATGCTGAAGGTGAAAAGCACACTCGCCCTCTACAGAGCATTCTATCAGGAGCTGGGCGTTCCCAAAATGTTCGTCATGGCGGGAAAGAAAGTGCTGGAATGGAGCGACGTCTATCCATTCCTGTACCTCCACGCGGCTTATGAAGGCCTGAAGGCAAGCGAAGTCATCAGGCATCTGGTGGTGGATGAGATGCAGGACTACACCCCGGTCCAATACGCGGTGTTGAACCTGTTGTTCCCCTGCCAGAAGACCATTCTTGGCGACTTCGGGCAGCTCATAAACCCCAACCACGAGCACACGCTGGGGGATCTGCGGCAGCTGTACGGCGACGCCCAGTTCGTGGAGCTCTGTAAGAGTTACCGGTCCACCTGTGAAATCATCCGATTCGCTAAAAGGATTCAGGAGGTGGCGTCCCTGGAGCCGGTGGAGCGCCACGGGGAGGAGCCAGTCCTGCTTGAATGCCGCGACCGGACGGAGGAGATTGACCTCATTGGCGGCATGATCAAGGCATTTGAAGCGAGCGGTCACGCCTCTCTTGGCATCATTGCCAAGACGAACCGGGACGCCAGGGCGCTCTACGATTCCCTAAAGCAAAAGCATGAAATTCACCTTCTGTCCCCTGAAAGCGGCAGCTTCTCCAGCGGGGTGTCCGTTACCTCCATCCAGATGTCAAAGGGCCTGGAATTTGACCAGGTGATCGTGGCCGACGCGGACAGCGAGACCTATACTACAGGCTATGACCGGAGTTTGCTCTATATTGCCTGCACCAGAGCCATGCACAAGCTGGCGCTCCTCTATACCGGGGAACAGACCAAGTTGCTGTAAGCCGCGGGCACAGGGAATAGAAACTGGCAAAGCCAAACATACGAGGCAGCGGCTTTGATGCTTAGTCAAGGCCGCTGCTCTTTTACTGCCCCCCCCGTTTCTGCGAACCTTTTGTTTTATTACCCTCGGTTCGTTGACGCTGCCTCTCATTCCCAGGGAAAAGGACGACTGGCTGGCGGTACCCATCGAGGAGCTTCTCCTCCCTTGCGGTCCGCCGCCTTCCTTTGGCAGCACCGGAAACAGCGGCAGGATTCATAAAGCGCGTGGTTTTTTGGATCGATTTGGAGGGTTGACAAAGTTAATCTACTGTGGCAGACTGCATAGAAATCTATACAAGTAGACTAAGGAGGCCGTTTCATGAAAATTAAGTTGCACGGCGCGGAACTGAAAGTAATGGATGTGATCTGGGGCAGGGGAACGGTTAGCGCCAAGCATATCTATGAAACGCTCAAGGAGAAGTACGGTTACAGCCGCAGCGCCGCCTACACCCTGATCAAACGGTGCATTGACAAACAGTCCATCGAGCGCATCGAGCCGGGCTTTCTGTGCAGGGCGCTGGTGACGAAGGAAGAGGTACAGGAAGTGGAAGCCAGAGAGCTTATCAACAAGCTGTACGACGGCTCCGCCGACAGGCTGGTGGCCTCCATTCTGGGGAGGCGGGATCTATCACTGGATGAGATTGAGCGCCTGCGTACAATAGTAAAGGATTGGGAGGACTAGCATGACCATATTTTCTATGCAGCTGCGAGCTACCTTCCTTATCCTGCTGATTGTGGTGCTCCGCTCGCTGTTTCTCTATAAGCTGCCGAAAAAGGTTTTTTTGGGCCTGTGGGCGCTGGTGCTGGCCAGATTGTTGATTCCCTATTCGTGGAATCTGCCGCTGGGATTCTCTTTGCCGAGTATTGAGACGATTTGGTTCTCCTTGCGCCCGGTTATGGGAGGGGTCATCGGTGCGGAATCCGTGAACGGGATCACTGCCAATATGGCATTTACCACCTATTCGATTTCAGGCTTTCTTTATTGGATCTGGCTGGCGGGATGTGTGGCCATAGCGGCCTATTTCACGCTAAGCCATCTCCGTGGCAAACGGTTATTCCGGTTTGCCTATCCTGCCGGATCGGAGGCCGTGCAGCTTTGGATGAATGCGAACAGAATCCGGAGAAAGGTGCGGGTTCTGCAATGCTCTGAGCTGTCGAGCGCCTTGACCTGCGGCGTATTCCGACCCGTCATCACGCTGCCAATGACGATGGATTTGACCGATACCAAACGGTAATGGCCATCAATGAAAAAGACGCGCAGCAATATGATGATACTTTTAGAAAAGATGGAGAAAAAGCATCAGCCAAGTCAGGAAGAGTTTTATATTATGTCTCACTCTTTCGTTGAGTAGGACAGGGTCATGGAAGACTATACCCGTCTATGGGGATTTGTCGGTATCTCAAACGCAGAAGTGCAGAAGGATAAAAACTATGTGATGATGCGTGCCGATAACTTCAGGCGCTCAATCAGAGGAGGATAATCAAATGAACAAGTACGACGAAGCCATGAAGCTGCTGGACGAAAAACTGGGCAACAAGGACGGCCTGATCTCCCTATCCACCATAGCGCTCGAACCAGGGGCCGGTGGCAAAAGCCGTCCTGCCGCCCGCATTGTGGATGCGTATTATGAGGACGGCGCGTTCTACACCGTGACCTACGCGACATCTGACAAGATGCTGCAGATCGCCCAAAACCCAGAAGTCGCCGTTTGCATCATCGTCGAAAACTTTACGGCCGATGGCATTGGTGAAAACCTGGGCTGGGTGTGCGACGAGAAAAACGCGGAGATGATGACTAAGCTGCGTACAATATTCGCCGAGTGGTACTACGAAGCCAATAACGACGAAGATCCCAACACATGCCTGCTGCGTGTCAGTCTGACAATGGGCCTTTGGAACGACGCCCACAAAGGGATCAGAAGTGAGATTGATTTTGTCAATAAGACGGCAACTTGATCTGAAGCATATTGAAATAGCGGAGGATATTCACGGAGAGGCTGGAAAAAATGGAGAGAAAGTACCTCAAGCCAGGAAGGACTCTATATTCATAGCCATTATTTTTTGGATTGACTTTTTTTATTGAGAAATACGCAAGGCAGATCTGTTACTTGCCTATATGGTTCGGTTGTCCTTTATAGACTGGCCCGGGGAGGCGTACATATGATTGAAATAGAGAATTTGATATTAAGCTACACCGAACAGTCCTTCATTGCGAACATGACGTTTTCCGTTGGACAGGGTGAAATTTTCAGCTTTCTCGGCCCGTACGGCGCGGGTAAAAGCACGCTGCAAAAATCCTGACGGGGTTGCTCCCATGCTGCGGAGGAAGCGTCAAGGTGCTTGGCAGAGAGGTAAAAAAGCAAAACAAGGACTACTATGAGCGCATCGGGATCGGCTTTGAATTTCCCACCCTGTATGAGAAGCTGACTGCAAGGCAGAATCTCATATTTTTCGGTTCCCTGTATAAGAAATCGCCGCGTGATTTGGACGCATTGCTCGAAAGCTTAGAACTGACCCATGACGCGGATAAAAAGGTAGCCGACTATTCGAAGGGCATGAAAAGCCGCCTTGGCTTTCCGCGCGCTCTCATAAACGATCCGGACGTGCTGTTCCTTGACGGGCCGACCAGCGGGCTTGACCCGGCAAACGCCCGCCTGACGAAGAACATGATCTTGGAGGAAAAGGCAAAGGGCAAGGCAATCATCCTCACCACGCACAATATGTTCGACGCGCAGGCGCTTTGCGACAGGGTGGCCTTCATCGTTTCGGGGCGGATCGCGGCGCTGGATACGCCTCACGCTCTGGTGATGGGCCGGGGCGTGGGGGCGCTCACCTACTCCTTTTTGGAAAACGGCGTAGAAAAAACCGGCGAATGCCTTCTGTCGAAGACCGGTGAGGACAAGCGGCTCCAAGCCCTGATTCAGGAAGGGCGGCTGCTCACGGTTAACTCCGCCGAACCGAATATGAACGCCTCCAGGACCTATAAACTCCTCATACTCACGGCGGTTTTTGTCTTCTTCGGTCTTATGAGTCCGTTGGCGGCCAAGTATATGCCCCAGATGCTTCAAAGCTTTTTGCCAGCGGGCATGCAAATTGGGCTCACGGAGCCCGACGCTGTGGACTCTTGGACGCAGTTTTTTAAGAACATGTCTCAAATCGGGTTGGTCGTTTTGCTCCTTACCTTTAGCGGTATGCTGCCTTCCGAATACGCAAAAGGTACGCTGACAAATCTGTTGGCTAAGGGTTTGTCCCGCAAAACCGTTGTCTTATCCAAGTTCACAGCTGCGGCGGCACTCTGGACGGCCTGCTATCCGCTTGCCTTTCTCATCGCGTTAGGTTATACTATTTATTTCTGGGGGGCCGAGCCCAATATATCCGGACTGCTGTTCGCGGTATTTTGCCTCTGGCTGTTTGGAATGATGTTTTTATCCATCGAAATAGCGGGTGGGGCCCTGTTCAACTCCCTGTACGGTTCGCTGCTGTTTACCGGCGGTGTTCTATTAGTGCTTTTGCTGGTGGGCATGATTCCCGCGGCTCAAGGGTACAGCCCATTAAAGCCCGCAACAGGCAATGTGTTAATTGCCGGTGGGCGGACCGCGATATCGGAATATGGGATCCCCGTTTTGTTGGGCATTCTTTTATCGGGAGGCTTTCTTACCCTTGGAATTTTTGTGTTTAAGAAAAAGGTCGTTTGAGGAAACATGATTAAAGATATGGAGGATAACGCGATGCGATTTAACGAAGCAACAGTACGTATTTTAGTTCGAAAAAATTATGGCGCCTGTTTTGATTTCTACACAGAAAAAATGGGTTTGGTGGCGGTTTGGGGAGATCGGAATGGCCCTTACACTTCCTTTGCCGCGAAAGAAGGAGAACCTCCGTGCTTTGCCATCTTCTCCGGTGCCAACATGACGATGTTTAAGGGTTATGAACAACCCAAAGAAAGCGCGCAGTCCGACGCCGCGGTGGTGGTGATCCCCTCAGACGACTTAAATCTGGACTACAAACGACTCAAAGACGCCGGTGTGCAGTTTCTGGGGGAACCGCAGTTAATCGAGGACTGGGGTATGCGTTGCACCTATTTTAGAGATCCGGAAGGCAATCTGTTTGAGCTGAATGACGCCGACAGCGTTTGATTGATTTGTGCCTGCAGACTACTGTCATCTTATTTGAAGAGGGTAGTGCTCCGCCCTGGAGTGGAATTTAAAAGACAGGGGGAGGCGTAAAGATGGCTTCGCAACAATCGGATTTCTATCGTTGCGCCGGTGAGAAAATAAAAAAGCCTACATCGTCAGAACCAAAGAGTGACAGGGGGAAAGAGGATAGTGCCAATAGACATTCGCTTGGGAACAGAAGAAGACCTTGATGAGCTGGAGCAGCTATATGGCAGCCTGAATGACCACCTGTCCAATACAACCAATTATCCTGGATGGATCAGGGGCGTTTATCCGATCAGGGGAAACTGCCAGAAGCGGCGTTTTGGAAGGCTGTCTATATGTTGCGCTTGACAAGGGCGTCATCGCAGGATCTGTCATTCTGCGGCACAAACCAGAGCCAGCCTACCAAAAAGCTAAGTGGCAGGCTGACCTGCGGGATGAGGATATTCTGGTGATATACACATTGGCGGTGCACCCGGACTATCTTTCGATGGGGATCGGCCGCGGACTGATTGATTTTGCCGTCCAGAATGCCTGTTGTTCCAACGTAAAAGCCCTGCGCCTGGACGTCTATGAGAATAATCTGCCCGCTATCCGGCTCTATGAAAAATGCGGATTTCAATACATTGATACGGTTGACCTTGGTTTAAGTGAGTACGGACTGGATTGGTTCAGGCTGTATGAAAGGCTTTTATAGGCATGATACGGATCGGGGTTTGAGCGGCTCTGCCGAGTATAAAAGACTGCTTGTAGCCGAAGATAATTTGAAAATGCACCAACAACCATCCGTGGAGGTGACGGGCTATTGGGGTGAAAGACCCTGATTGTAATAATATTGGCCCTGCTCAATATGCTGGCGCAGCAAAGCGGATTTTGAGCGGCTGCTTCTTGTTTATACGGATTCTTTGACCTTATAGTTTTTTTTAGGTCATGGCCATATAAAGCTAAGGCAGAGAAAATGTGTGACGCGATAGTCAGCAGAGCGTGGCCGGCAGGCTGTGGAGAATAACGATTCCAGCCCGTCTATACAAGCTCTTTTCGCGCTCCCGCAATATTTTTTAAGCAACGCCGCTTAGATTCTTTTGACCCTTCCTATCAGGACCCTTGTAACCGCGTGAGCTCACCGCGCTGTTAACAGCTCTTGATGAGGGCAGCCGACGGCATACTAAAGCCATTGCCGGGAAGCTATGGTAAAGATGAAAAGGAAATGGCTGTCGGTTTATAGTAAGGCCCGTCGTTCAAATAAATGTCAGGCCTTTTCCTGTGTGGGTATTTCATTGAAGTCATATGCTCACTTGGACCTTAGGTCGCGTGAGGCTCCGGCCAATGAAATGGCTCGGATCGCAGATTATGAAAGCGAGGGGGTTAGACACCAGGTTAGCGGAGCGATTGCAGAGACCCGTGAAACGCGGCTGGTTGTCCCATTGCGTCGGATGGATATTCCATTGATAGCAAAACTGATGGGGTGCTGCACTCGGTATTGGGTGCATAACCGGCGATGGGCATGAAAAGAGTACCCGCCAAATGGACGTTTTTGGCGGAGAATGATATTCAGAATACGAACCCCCGTTACATCTCTGTTAACGGGATAGTAGGCATCATCCGTTACAGATGATACCTACCCGCGAGGCATTGTTCGTTGCGGGACTCTTTATGACCATTCTGTTTATAACATGTATTGTTTCCTCCTCTGGATACGAGATTGGTGGTATTATCGAAAAACTAAAAGCGTTGCAAATTATTATTAACTGCTGTAAGCTAAAGTTGAATGAAGGGATGTTACATGAAAAAATTATCTGCTTTACTGTTATGTTTTTGTATGCTCGTTTCTTTTACAGCATGCACAAAGAACTCAATAACTTCAAAAATTGAAAGACCGGATGCAACGCCAATGGTGTTGGATAAAACCTACACACTGAAGGACTTGACCTATAGAATTTCTTCATCTTTGCAAAGAAACGCCGATGATTCGGGTAATAGTTCATACGGAACGGACGACGGATATATAATTATAAGTATCATGGAATACAGAGATGATGTTACCCTTGACATAGCTGATAAAGAGAAAGCTAAAGAAATGCTTCAGGCTTTTATTGATTTTTATGAACCTGTAATCAAAACTATTGATTTTGATATAATGGTTTCTAATAGGCCAGCGGTATTGTTTACAGGTGTCTATGATGATAAGGAAAGTATTAATTTGTATATAGCTGATGAATCGAGGTTATACCTTTTGTATGTACGGGAGCCTTCAACCAGCGACGGGACTTTAAGGGCAACATTTTTAGACATTATAGACAGTGTTAAGATAAAATAGCGTTATGTAAGCATGTAAATCAGCCTGATTAAAAGGCTGATTTTTTGTATTTGAAACAGGAAAGAGTATAGCTAGTAATTGAGGCCCAATACGGCATTAATTCTAGTTCAATATTTATGTTCAATACGAAAAAGCCTAAGTATGAGTATAGGCCCCATACCGAATGGGCTCCATGCTAACGCTAAATTCTATTACATCAGGAATAATGGATATAGCTGCAAAAAACAAGCTTGCATTATCTTAAGTTACTTGGTCGGCCATATGATTTTTTGTATATATTCCACTTGCCAGTATAGGGAACGCCTTGGGCCTGCAGGTACTGTGACATAAAATTTGCATTGTCATCCTTCATATCAGGATGAGTTGCATAGGCTTTGTTAAGCATGTTTTTCTGCATAACCTTCTTTTTGGGTATTGCCGAGATTGCGCTTCCTAGCGGTATTATTACAGCTGGCTTCATGGATGAGATAAACAAACTTAAATAATATATTGGTTTTCAAGGTGCGAAAGGCTACACTTAACAGACCATCCAAGGCCGTATGTTTTGGATGGTTCGTTATTTATATTAAAGGGTTAGGTAGACAAAACTAAGGCAAAGAACAATAGACACTTGTAACGATGGTGTCTGCAATGCGACATGATATATTTTCTTTCTCTAGCTTTGGAATGTTTATTCTAAATCATTTTATCAAAGCCGAACAAACGTGTCAATACTACTGGCAGATTTACCGATTATAGCTACATATCCTAAAAATCGACAAACAGCAGCGTTGCCAATAGTGTAATACATGCTATTTTCTAAATAAAACTATTGAATACATTCACATTTATGTTACAATTTATATGACAATTCTGGAGAGGGGAAAATAATAAGTGAAACGCAAATTGTGTGCTCTTTTGCTCCTTGTCTGCCTTTTGACGGGCTGCTCGGCTACGGTCAGCAATCCAATTACCGCTCCAACGCTCGGTCCAACAGTTGATGTGAAACTAACCCCCGCTTCGAGTGCTGAATCAGAGGATCCAACCGATAGTCCAAGCATAAGGCCCGCTTCTACACCGCGCATAAGTCCGTCAACAGAGACGCCATCAGGCGCCCACACGGAAAAACCCAGGCCCACGGCTAAGCCCACCGGCAGAGCAACACCCAAGCCGACAGCCACAGCGAAACCTACTCCCCGAACATATAATTCGGACGATACACTGGCCGACGTGGATTCAAGGGACTATGAGGGCGAGTATGTAGGGAGCGCTGAATCGGATAAATATCATTATTCTAAGTGCAGACATGCACAGAGGATTCTTATACGAAACGCTATATGGTGGAATTCGGCAAGCGCAGCCCAATCGGCTGGTTATTCTCCCTGTGGGACATGTAATCCGCGATGAATGATTATAAAATGCTGGAAAATTTAATAGCGCGAATCTATAGTTATCCTGGTTTTATAGTTGCATTCGCACCCGAAAAGACGTAATTTGAGATATATACTCAGTTGAAACGGCGTTAGCAAACTGATATAATTACATTAAATGCATAGTAATTGATTGTGAAGATGTTTTTTGCATCAATTTACGTGTTTTTGCTGTCGCACCCCGTGTGGGTGCGTGGATTGAAATACCACAACAACGATAACTGGAGATCATTAGACGAGTCGCACCCCGTGTGGGTGCGTGGATTGAAATTGATAATATTTACATGTAAATCCCGCGGCATTGAGCGTCGCACCCCGTGTGGGTGCGTGGATTGAAATGCCATTTCCACCGTGTCGGGGATCACCTTGCGACTGTCGCACCCCGTGTGGGTGCGTGGATTGAAATATTTGAGCAAACTGTCGGCCAGCAGGCGGTAGTATGTCGCACCCCGTGTGGGTGCGTGGATTGAAATACGCCGGCAGCTACATAACAAGATCGCCGATGTAATGTCGCACCCCGTGTGGGTGCGTGGATTGAAATTATTTTAGCCGAATGAAACAAGCGTGTCAACACTGTCGCACCCCGTGTGGGTGCGTGGATTGAAATCCCTGGGCTCATGTCATAATACTGCCCAGGGGTAGTCGCACCCCGTGTGGGTGCGTGGATTGAAATTTTTGAGCTCGGCGCATTTGTCATCCGTTAAACTGTCGCACCCCGTGTGGGTGCGTGGATTGAAATGGGCATAGCCTTGTTAAGTGATATATATGTATGTCGTCGCACCCCGTGTGGGTGCGTGGATTGAAATTCAATCCTCGTTTTTCCGCAAAACATTTACGCGCGTCGCACCCCGTGTGGGTGCGTGGATTGAAATTTAGTGAATATGCAAGAATTAACAGCACTGACGTAGTCGCACCCCGTGTGGGTGCGTGGATTGAAATTTGCCTAGGCCGGTTGTGTATACCGTAATATTGGCGTCGCACCCCGTGTGGGTGCGTGGATTGAAATTGACCAGTAAACAGGCGGTCGAAGAGGGATATGGTCAGTCGCACCCCGTGTGGGTGCGTGGATTGAAATGTCCCAAAAAGCTTTTTCGGCCGACATGAGCGCCGTCGCACCCCGTGTGGGTGCGTGGATTGAAATAAAAATCTGGCATCCTCGGCACGGTTGTCGGGAGCGTCGCACCCCGTGTGGGTGCGTGGATTGAAATATCCTTATATTGCCGCTGCTGATATTTTAACGCCGTCGCACCCCGTGTGGGTGCGTGGATTGAAATTTACAGCCCTCCGGCAGGGGTGCGTGGCCACTAAAGTCGCACCCCGTGTGGGTGCGTGGATTGAAATATCCATAGCGGTTATCGTCCGGTCAATATTTGTGTCGCACCCCGTGTGGGTGCGTGGATTGAAATGATAGAAACCGGTAAAAAAAACATGCCGTCAGAGGTCGCACCCCGTGTGGGTGCGTGGATTGAAATAGGCGGGGGATGTAACGGCCCCCGCCTTTGCTGTCGTCGCACCCCGTGTGGGTGCGTGGATTGAAATAGCGGCTCCAGCCCCTTGCCGGAGGGCTGCGTGGGTCGCACCCCGTGTGGGTGCGTGGATTGAAATTGTGAGTAGGCCAATCAAAAATGTCAATAAATTTATTTATATTATGTTGACAATATAAATAAAAAGTGGCATACTATAGATAATAAACAGAAAGGAATTTATATCTATGGCTCAAACAAATATCAATATCCGAATGGATGAGAACTTAAAAAAACAATTTGACTATTTATGCAATGAACTTGGTATGAATATGACTACGGCGTTTAATATTTTCGCAAAGACTATGGTACGCCAACAAGGTATGCCATTTGAAATTACGCTTAACGCTCCAAACTCTGAAACCTTGGCGGCTATTGACGACGTAAACCATGAGCGCAATCTCAGCAAGTCCTTTCACAGCGTAGCGGAATTGATGGAGGACTTAAATGCTTGACATAAGGTATTCGGCAAAGTTCAAAAGGGATTTTAAAACTATTGTTAAAAGAGGATATAACCCTGACCTTCTTCAAGAGGTGCTGGAGATTCTATGTAATGGGCAACCGCTACCGCCTCAATATAAAGATCATAGGCTGATGGGCAACTATGAGGGTTACAGGGAGTGCCACATTACCCCCGATTGGTTATTAATCTATAAAATAGAAAATGAGATTCTGACTCTTACGTTAACCCGAACTGGGACCCACAGCGACCTGTTCTAACGCCTGACCTTAACTTAAGGGCACTGATTCTTTCTAATTCGTACCCCGTGTGGGTGCGTGGATTGAAATTGTATATGACTACCATGTTCTGCTTTTAAATCACGTCGCACCCCATGTGGGTGCGTGGATTGAAATATAAATCCAGATGAAACAATCTTAGCAAGGAGGGATTTGAACCCTCGCGCCAGTCCCCCTAGCCTACTCCCTTAGCAGGGGTGAATCAAACATTTATAATTAAAGGCTTTTGATCCTGCAAGTGGTAATAGAGTAGTAATAGCTACGCAAGCTAAAATTATTTTATAAAGGGCGAGTATGCCGTCCTTTCCTTATTCCATATGAAGCTCTTTTTTTAATGCCGTCTGAAGCACTGCCGACACATTAATTCCCGCTTTTTCAGCCTCCACATTTAGCCAGGAGGGCAGGGATACATTGCGCCGTACTGTTCGCTGCTCGTTTGCACGCCTATACGCTGTTAAATCAATATCTATAATAGATACTATTTCATTCATTCCATAAGAAATCTGTGATAAGTCAGACGGTTCCGGAATGGGCTTATTATCATCCTCCATATCAATTCCCATAACACCAATGGCATCGCGCGCCATTTCGATCGCTTCCGCAAAACCGTTACCTTGCGTATTTATTTCCAAGTCCGGCACATATGCCATATAGCCGTCATCAAGTCTAGTAAATACTACCGGATAAACTAACTTCATTTACTCATTGCCTCCTTGCTGTTGTCTATATTTATATTGTTTTGGGACGGGACTATTTCAAGCCCCGCCTTTTAATTATTGTTTTTGCAACCGCCCCTTTGATCTCTCTCTGCCTTGATATTGGTTCACAGTCTGTTCCGTTGGTGTAGATGCCATGGCTGCCGCCCTATCGCTTGTGACACCATCCGTTATTTTCAAGCAGCTTCATGGTTTGCGCCCTCCTTTTATTTTTTGTGTATAGACCGGCAAAATTCTGACAATAAATAAAAGAGGGGGAGCGATCCCCCCCTTAATTTGCATCTATTTGGTTCTTCACCTCTTGATCGGCCTAGGCATTTCACTCATGGATTTATAATATAACCGCTCTTTGGCAGCTCCCTTCATTTCTACCTCCTCATCCTCATCTTCACCTGCTCTTCTCTTTTTAACCGGATTAGGCATTTCGTTTTTATCATCGTCTAATCTACTAGGCTTTCTTTTCATTGAACATATAGCAAGGCTGGTTTTATCATCTTCATCCTCGTTGTCCTCGTCATCAGAAATAGTGGTTTCACATATATAATCTTTAAAGCGATCCGAAGATCTGCTTGATTCATCAATAAACTTAGGCGAACATCCTGTGCAGCTTTTCACATCTAGCGTGATATAATTCGAAAGATTTGGATTGCACTGGCATGCAATCTTTGATTCGTTTACTATTTCATAATTAGGAGTTATGCTGTTATTAAACTGCAAGCGCTGAAAGTAAACCTTTTTAACGTTCTCGTCATATTGCAGTGTACTGTAAATCGGTGAGCTAGTCTGATATAGGCCATAGTATTTGTTTTTGCTGTCTTCGTGAATACACGTGTATATTATGTGCTCGTTTGCGCCTGTATTATTAAAATAACAATCCGTCGCCTTTACAAACTCCGGCCCTGGATGGCCAAACCCGTAGTTCCGTCCCGCGCTTATGGTTACGGCGCTGGGTTTATAGTTATCCAGAAATTCCCTGTAGATTCCCCAGTCGCCTTTGTAGCGATCCGGCATTTCACTATATTTTGCTTTATCAGCAACTATTTTCTTACCCATAGATGAATGATCAGAGCCATGGTGCGGCGCTGTCATTATGGCACTTTCACGTTTAACACATTCGGTACATATCTCCTGTTCATTTTTAGGTAAATTAGTATACTCCGTATTTAAATGCATCATCGTATGCACAGTGGCGTCGCCTGTGAAGAGGTACTTTGTGTCCCCGATGGTCCACAGAGTAACGGCGGAAGTTGCATTTTTTATATTGTATTTTTTTGCGTTGTCAACGTTTAGATTCAAGTTCATACTATTAGATTTCCCGTTAACAGTACCGCACAACAGATCTATACTTACATAACCATTTTTAAATATGTTCTCTGTGTATTTATTGGTTGAAGCAATCCTCTTTGTCGTTTCAGATAAATGCTGTGAAAAACCTTTAGAAAATGTTTTCGCTTTTCTTGCGTAATCGTCCCCGCCTCTCAAAAAGTTTGTAATAGCAGGTTTAACTTTAGAACCTGCATTCAGTTCATATTCAACATGTTCTTTTGTATAATTGATGTTATTTTGCAACATGTCAAAATAATATATAATTTCCGCATATTGAGTTGGTACATTATTAATAATTTCTCCGTTCAACTTATAAGTGACTTCACCATTTTTATCACAAATTCTTGTAAGTTTTACACTTTCATTTTCATAAATTAATTCGGTTCTATTGCCATCATTTTGAAAAAACACTTTCATTATATAATTGTCAATAAACACAAAATATGAATATGAATGACCGCTTTTTTTCTTATATTCTAATTTATACAGGATTTTATATTTAACCGATGATCCGCTTATATTCTTTTCCTCCTCGCAATATAAGCTTTTGTCGGTATTTTCAGTTCTGGGATTTTTATAACACACATATCCCTTAACGTACTCAAGCATTTTTTCTAGCAGGATCCAGTGGTCTCCATCCTGATGCGTCAGAATAAATAAATCCAAAAGCAGGTTGTATTTTATTTCTTGAGTGCTCCCAGCGTTTTCATTTTCCGCCCGCTTCTGCATTTTTTTTTGTTATATAATCAAACGAAGCCTCAACATTTGAGTTGAACTTTCCGCTGTAGCCAGCAACATTAAACGCCTGTTCGTTAGTTTTATTCCCGCAATCCACCATGCCCAAAAAGACTAATTTATTTGAGTTATCATACACCTCAACCAGGTTGCAGGCGCCCTGGCCTATCGGCAGTACCGTCAGTACCGATCTGACATTGTTTTCCGGTGATTCCATTATTATACCATCCTTTCATTTCTATGGTACGGTATAATATGCAGGAGTCACTGTTAGCGTGTATATCGTGTCATTGATAAGGACGTGCCGGTTGCTTTTAGCCTGCGCGCTTTCATGCTTTTTAAGCGAGACAACCATGCGAATAGCTTCATGATGTTGGCGTATCGAAGTGCGGTCATGAGGGTTTAACAAGCTGTTGGCAATAGCACGCAATTTTACAAATTCTCACGCCATTTTTATTACCTGCCAAAGTGTAACAAAAAACCCGCAAAGCCTTAAACTCTGCGGGTTGGCGGAGAAGGAGGGATTTGAACCCTCGCGCCAGTCACCCCAGCCTACTCCCTTAGCAGGGGAGCCCCTTCAGCCACTTGGGTACTTCTCCACGGTCAAAACCATCGATTCAATGTTTTTAATTGCGCGTCGTGGCAGAAATGGCGGAGAGAGAGGGATTCGAACCCCCGGTGCCTTGCGACATCACTGGTTTTCAAGACCAGCTCCATAAACCACTCGGACATCTCTCCACGCGGTTTGACTGCAACATTTGCATTATAGCAAAGCGAAATCACCGTGTCAATACTGAAACCGGCGTTTTTCTACACATGCTGTGGGATTACAATATATGAGGAAAAGAGAAGATGGATTTGCGCAAATCGGCTACTAAAGGTTTATGAAGGCAAAACAATGGCCCAAAGGAAGTGCAAATCCCTAATGGCAGCCGCTGTAAAACAAGACATGAAGTACCGGCATTCCCCGGTTGCTACGCTCTGAAATGTGGTATAATCAATTCCATTCGATTGCCGGCTTCGACGCAAAGGCCTGCTTGTGCATTTAAGCGCCTTCAATAACCGTCCCATGCGTCCTTTACAGCATAACTCACCCTATGCTTTACTCCGTGCCCATACTGTCCAACATGTTTGACAAACCTGTAAAATGGAGCTGAGCAAAGACGAAACGCATCTAAAAGCCTAAAAGAATGCATCCGCAGCTCAAGAACGGTTAAAATACGATTTTGTTGACAAATATGATAAAATCATCATCAGGCACATTTCGCCAGGCCGATTGGAGGTAACTATGAATATTCTTCTTATTACTGGAAGCCCGCATAGAAGCGGTACGTCTTCTATGCTGGCGGATAGGTTTGCGCTGGGGGCGCGGGACGGGGGCCACAGCGTTCGCCGGTTTGACGCTGCATTTATGAATATAAAGCCATGCCTTGGCTGCGACAGCTGCCGAAGGGCGGAGGGCTGCGGCTGTGTACATAAGGATGACATGCAGGAGATTGCGGACGCCCTCGTGAGCGCGGATATGGTAGCGTTCGTCACCCCATTATATTATTTTGGCATGTCAGCCCAGCTAAAGGCTGTAATAGACAGGTTTTACTCGGTTAACGCCCTGCTTAGGAGCACCCCGAAAAAAGCCGTACTGTTAGCAACCTGCGCGGACACGGATGAGTGGGCGATGGACAGCCTTAAGCTCCATTACAGCACTATGCTGAGATATCTAAAGTGGGAGGACCGCGGGCATATTTTGGCGTCGGGCATGTCGGTGCGCGCCGATATGGAGAACTCCCGATATCCGCAGACAGCTTATGAGTTTGGCCGCAGTGTTTAAATCGCGGCCAGACGCGCTTAAGTATTGCCTTTATAGCATGCTGGAAAAGCCTATTCTAAAATTTTATAGATTTGGAGCGAATTTTCTAAAACGAATAGGATAAATCCATGTTATAATAATCATGTTACGTATTGGGGAAGGATTGCGCTATCATGGGCTATTAGAGCAGCGTCAAACTACTGCCTGACTCCAGGAAAGGAGCCGAATTGAACAAAAAGGCATACTACGCTCAATCACTATTGATCGTAGGAATAATCCTGCTTGCGGCCGCGCTCGTAATGGCGGCGGTTCTCATAATAAACGAAACCTCAGGCTCGGGCGGCGAGTTCGATCTGGCCGACGGGGTTGTAATCGACCCTGGCCACGGCGGAGCGGATCCAGGCGCCATAGCGCCAAATACAGGTGCGCTTGAATCGGATATGAACTTGAGAATGGCTCAGGCGCTTGTCGATGAATTAAACGCGCGCGGCATCCCCACAAAGATGACGCGCGCCGGATACGGGGCAATAGGGGACACAAAGGAAGAGGATATGGCCCAGCGGCGAACGCTGATTAACGGCAGCGGCTGCGCGGCCCTTGTAAGCATACATATGAACGCGTTCCCTGACGACAGCTCGGTATGGGGGCCCCAGGTGTTCTATCAGGAGGGTTCCCGTGTGTCAAAGGCGTTTGCTTCGCGGATTCAGGAGCAAATGAACGAGATTACGCGCGGCACGCGCCAGATCAGCAGCGACAGTCTGTATGTCCTAAGCGCCGCCCCAATGCCTGCCGTGCTAGTAGAATGCGGGTTCATAACAAACCCTGACGAAGAACTCCTGCTGCAAAGCAGCGACTACCATAAGACGCTGGCAACCGCGATTGCTGATGGAATATGCGATTATTTTGACTGGGAATGGGAATAAGCCATATTGAGGCGCCCGTAAAACCCCGTCTTGTTGCAACACACATCTCAATATGTTATTATAACGCAAGGATTTGCGGAATCTTTGTCTGAGCTGTGCAGCCGCGTTCCATCCGATGAACTTAAGGAGGCGTATATGCCCAGAAACAAATATGTTTTAGCCAGGCGCAGTGTATGGTACTTCCTCAAGTGCGCGCTGATGCTTGTGTTTGTCGCTACGCTTGCCGTCGGAATTACGATTACGGCGCTTTATATAAGCAACATGTACATAGTCGTAACGGAGGGCATGGAGCTTCGCGCCGAATGCATACTGCAAAACGGACCGAAGCTGGAGCTCACAAAATTTTTTACCGAAGATTATTTAAAGCAGGATGCGCTGTTGAACTATAATACCCAGGAGGAGCCGCTTGGAGGAAATCCATATGAGCCCTGGACAATTACAAATTACGACTACCGTCTATCGGTTGAAAGCGTCTTCGTGTTGCCATGGTCGAATAAGGGGTCTATGACCGTGCTGGAAAGAATCCCTTCTATATCGGGAACCAGCAATGAGAGCGCGGACAGCAAGGAAGGCCCGCCCAAATGGATTGACGCCCGATATGAATTCACGCTTGAGTACATTGACGACCGCTGGCTGATCACCTCAATTAAGACCATTGAGGAGAACCCTCCGGTTGAGGAAAAGCCAACCCCGGATATGAGCATGCTTGGGGAAGAGTACGAAGGCGGCGCAACTGACGATTGACGCTCTATATAAGCCGTTATAAGGCGTTTGGCAAAATGGAGTTAACAAAAAACGACGACACACAATATATACAATGCTAGATTTCAACCGTTTCCCCATATTGCTGGCTCCGATGGCAGGCATTACAGACCTGCCTTTTCGTGAACTCTGCGCCGAGTTTGGGGCAGATTTTACTTATACTGAGATGATAAGCGCAAAGGGACTGTTTTACGATAGTAAAAACACCCGCGACCTTTTGGCGCTTTGTGATCTTGAAGCGCCGTGCGGCATTCAGCTTTTTGGAAGCGATCCGGAGATAATGGCAGGCATGGCTAAAGCCGTGTGCGGCGAATACCGCGGGCGGATCGCTCTGATAGACTTGAATATGGGCTGCCCAGCGCACAAAATAGTTAAAAACGGCGAGGGCTGCGCGCTGATGCGCAAGCCCCTGCTGGCTGCCAAAATCATCGATAGCGTTAAGCGCGCGGCTGATGTGCCAATAACCGTGAAGTTTAGAAAAGGATGGGACAGCGGCTCTGTAAACGCTGTGGAGTTTGCCAAAATGGCTGAGCAAAGCGGCGCCTACGCGCTTACCATACACGGCAGGACGCGAGAACAGTTATACTCGGGCAGGGCCGATTGGGATATAGTGGCTTCAGTAAAAAAGGCCGTAAATATACCGGTAATCGGGAATGGGGATGTGTTCTGCGCAAAAGACGCCTTGATGCTGCGCGAAACTACGGGTTGCGACGGCATCATGGTAGCGCGCGGCGCTCTGGGCAACCCCTTTATATTTGAAGAAATAAAGTCAGGGCTTTTAAAAAGGCCGTATACTCCACCCACGCCTGAGGAGAGAATACATGTAGCGATAGAGCATGCGAAACGGCATGTGGGCATTAAGGGAGAGCGCAGCATAATACAGCTGCGAAAGCATATGGTATGGTATATCAAGGGAATGCGCGGCGCGCCCGAGCTGAGGAGGATGGTAAACGCCTGCTCAAGCGTTGAGGAGCTTGAACGGGTGCTATTAAGCCATACCGTTACCATGACGTAATTGCCGGATTCCTGATCCGGACGCAAACGTTTAGCGCTATAATCGCCGTTTTCCTTGACACGGGCACGGCTGTTACATATAATAGCTTTACTTGAAAAAGCATCCGGAGGACGCATGGCGGTATACCGCTGAGCGCCCCGGTATTTATTCTATCCAGAGCATAACATCCATAAGGAGGATTACATAGATGGAAGAGATCAGGCTCACGCCAGACGGACTGAAACAACTTGAATCCAGGCTCGAGTTTCTTAAAAACATGCGCCGCAGGGAGATTGCGCAGGAGCTGCAGGAGGCGCGTTCCCATGGCGACCTGAGCGAAAACGCCGAATACGACGCCGCGAAGGAAGCCCAGGAAAGAAACGAGATAGAGATAGCTGAGCTTGAATCCAAACTAAGGAACGTTATTATAATTGACGAGGCAAGCGTCACCACCGACGTCGTCAGCGTGGGCACCACGGTAAGCGTTCATAACGAAAAGCTCTCACGTGATTTTGAGTACCATATCGTTGGCACCATGGAATCGGACCCTATGAAGGGCTTTATATCCGACGCGTCGCCCATAGGAAAGGGCCTCCTTGGGCACACGGTTGGAGAAACCGTGGAAGTAGAGACCCCAGGCGGTATTATTTCACTGAGCATATTGAGCATAGGCAAAACTGAAAAGAGAAGATAGACTTCAAAAGCAACGAAAGCAGGAGAATTATGGAGGATAACAGAAGCAACGGCATAACCAATGAGGAGCTTTCCGAGCTGCTTAAAGTAAGGCGCGATAAGCTCGAAACGCTGCGGGCCGAGGGAAGGGATCCCTTTGAAATTATGAGCTATGGAATAAGCCACCACAGCCGCGACATAATTGATGGTTTCGACGCGCTTGAGAACTCCGTAGTAAGCGTGGCGGGACGCATAATGTCAAAACGGATTATGGGAAAGGCGACCTTTATCCATATACTTGATAAGAGCGGAACCATTCAGGCGTATGTTCGCCGCGATGCCGTAGGCGAGGACGAGTACGCCCGGTTTAAGACATATGATATAGGCGATATAGCCGGAGTTGCGGGTACGGTGTTTAAAACCCGCACAGGCGAGGTTTCGATAAACGCCGAATCGGTTACGCTGCTGTGCAAATCGCTGCGCCCGCTTCCGGAAAAGTTTCACGGCCTCAAGGATCCTGAGCTGAGGTCGCGCCAGAGGTATCTGGATCTTATAGTTAACCCCGAGGTGCGCGATACGTTTGTAAAGCGGAGCATGATCCTTAGCGAAACACGGCGTTATCTTGATGAAAGGGGTTTTTTGGAGGTCGAGACTCCCGTGTTGAACACCACGGCGAGCGGCGCGTCGGCCAGGCCGTTCATTACGCATCATAACTCCCTGGATATAGACATGTACCTCAGGATCGCCCTGGAGCTGCGGCTTAAGATGCTTATAGTCGGCGGTATGGAGCGGGTATACGAGATAGGGCGAAACTTCCGCAACGAAGGAATGGACGCCACCCATAATCCCGAATTCACCATGCTTGAGCTGTACCAGGCGTATACCGACTATAACGGCATGATGGAGCTGGCCGAGGGGCTTATCAGGCACCTGGCGAAAAAGGTTCTAGGCTCCTGCAGGCTGAATTACTGCGGCCATGAAATCGATCTGGAGCCGGCGTTTGAAAGGCTTAGCATGAACGATGCGGTAAAGCGATACACTGGAGCTGACTTTTGCGCCTGCGGGGACGATAGCGAAGCAGTTGGGCTTGCAAAGAGCATAAGGCTAAACATGGAGGGCGTATCCCCCGTCAAGGGCAGGCTTCTTGCCGCGGCGTTCGACCAGTTTGTCGAGGATAAGCTTATATCCCCAACATTTATAATAGACTACCCCGTTGAGATATCGCCGCTGGCCAAACGCAAGCCAGGGACATCCGGAATCACGGAGCGATTTGAGCTGTTCATATGCGGCAGCGAATACGCAAACGCGTTTTCAGAGCTTAACGATCCCATTGACCAGCGCCAGCGGTTTATGCATCAGGCAATGGAGCGCGCCAAGGGCGATGATGAGGCGATGATGATAGACGAGGATTTCTGCCTCTCGCTTGAATACGGAATGCCGCCCACCGGCGGGATAGGCATTGGCATGGATCGCCTTGTGATGCTTCTGACGGGCTCTTCAACAATAAGGGATGTCCTGCTTTTCCCCACGATGCGGCCCAACTGATTTGCGAGCTTTAACGGCGGGCGGGTTTTCAGTTCATTATTTATATCAAAACCAATGGAAGCCGCCCTAATAAAAGGGCTGCGCAAAGGTGATATCACACCTATGCGCAGCCCGCTTTTTTATTGGCAATGGTATAAAGCGTCTTATATTTTCAAGGCTTTTGAATCGTTATATGCTCTTCATGGTCTAACGCCCTCTTGAGTATGCCCTTGCTTAAGCAAAACGCCAGTATTGCGGCCGCGGCCGCAATAAGCCCAAACAATGGATTGTACAGCTCAAACACGGTGATCAACCCGCCGGATGTTCCTGAAACGAACCATATTATCAGGCTTAGCGCCAGGGAATACGCGATACCCGCAAATGCAAGGCGCATACGCTTGAGTACGGTTTCACGAAAAGCCTTCATTGCCGATGGCGCCGCCCTGCATATCTCTCTGTCCCTGCTTATAAATCTGGCTTTCGAAAGCGCCGTCAGGGCTATTACAACGCTCACAATGCACAAGAGTATGGATACCCCGCAGCATACGGGTGCATAAAACGTGCTGCTGCCAAGCAAAAACAGCGTTACGGCCGCTCCAATGCTGGCCCCTATACTGCATAAGATCTGGTTATTTACCCTGTACCCGGCTGAATTCAGCAGGTAAGCCTTTTGCTTTTCGTGTTCCACGCCTGCCCTAACGTCCTTATCCTTTATTATGCGCTCTCCCCGAAGTATTTCATCGGTCGTCACCCCAAATAGTTCGGCAAGCGCAGGAATCATGGTGATATCCGGATAGCCGTTTCCGGTTTCCCATTTGCTTACGGTCTTATCCGTGATTCCAAGGCTTTGCGCAACCTCCTGCTGGGTCATTCCCCTGCTCCTTCTTAAAGCTGCGATAAACATTCCGATTTTTGTAGCATCCATATCTCATCCTACCTTCCATGCGGCAAATAACCTGCCCCTGTGCTGATTCTACATTCAATGGAGCTAAAAATCAAAGTATGCCCGGTAGAATTGCTCTACGGATGGTAGAGCCGCTTTTCACGGGCGGATTTACAGCCAATAAAAGCGGCCGCCGTTAAGCCGGCTATGCCGCTTTCCTCCCAGCCGCTCCGGCCTGCCGAATGCGGTTGACGGCGCTACGCCATTGTTTCGGCCCTCTTTCTATCCTTCAATATGTCCGCAAGCGCTTCAATGCCGCAGGGCGGCTTACATGCCCCATCCCTGCACAGGTAGTATGTATTACGGCCCCCCTTTTCGGGCAGGGGATAGTTTGCGGTATATGGCGCGACAGCTTCAAGCTCCCTTTCATTGAGCGGGTTCTTTACGGTTACGTTTATATTTGGAGTAACTTTCTTTAACAAATCCCTTAAATCATCAGCGACGTTCCCCTCCGCACAGGCGCAGAGCAGGTCCCATGATGGATATGAAACCTCCATTGCCGCGAGCAGCGCAAAGGTATTCCCAGCCGGATAATCGCCCATAGCCCCATATATATAGTTCATATGCGCCTGCGATATATCAAGCCATGCGCTGTCCCCCGTGAGCCTCCACAGCCTGTTTAACACCAGCGCCGCTACGGAGTTTCCCGAGGGCATCGCCCCGTCATACGTCTCCTTGGGCCTGCTGATGAGCTGTTCGGCGCCCTTGGCGTATAGATAAAAGCCTCCGTCGTTTGCGTCATAAAACTCTGAAACCATACCTTTGGAAATGCTTACGGCCCTTGCCAGGTATTTCACATCATAGGTCGCCCGGTACAGCTCCAAAAGCGCCCATGCGTAAAACGCGTAGTCGTCCAAATGGCCGTCATATGCCGCTTCGCCGTCCCTCCACCTCAGGCGCAGCCTCCCTTCATCCGTGACAAAACGCTTTTCAAACATGGTCTGAGCCGATTTTGACGCATCAAGATAGCTTTCCCTGTCAAGCGGCACGGATGAACGCGCAAGCGACGCTATCATAAGCGCGTTCCAGGAGGCCAGCTCCTTGTCGTCCTTATGAAGGCTGGTCCGATTAAGCCGGTAATCATACAGCGCCTTTATAAGCGCGTCCATATCGCCATGACCCACGCGGTAATCCTGCCTGTCCAGCAGATTTGGTATAGACTTTCCCTCAAAATTGCCCCTGTTGGTTATTCCGTATAAGCTGCAGAAGCTTTTTCCACCGTCATTTCCAAGCGCTTCCTTGACTTCGCCTGGAGTAAAAAGGTAGTATTTACCCTCGCTTCCCTCGCTGTCCGCGTCCTGCGCACAGTAAAAGCCGCCCTCGCTGTCGGTCAATTCCCTTAAAACATAGTCAAAGGTACGGCAGGCGACGTCCCTATAAAACCCGTCGTTGGTTACGGCATAGGTTTCAGAATAGGCAAGACCTAACAGCGCGTTGTCGTAAAGCATTTTTTCAAAGTGCGGCACAAGCCAGCGCGCATCGGTTGAGTAGCGTGAAAATCCGCCGCCTATATGGTCAAATATGCCTCCGCGGTACATCTGCTCAAGCGTTTTAACGGCCATCTCAAGCGCGCGGCTGTCATTTTCAAGCTGATAATATTTGATGAGGAATAGCAGCTGATGGGGCGTTGGGAACTTCGGCGCCACGCCGAAACCGCCGTTTTTTTCATCAAACATCGAGTTAAGCTGCCTGTAGGCCGATTTAACAAACATTATGGGATCTTCGTTCCCATTTCCGCCCGTTTTGGTCCGCTCTTGGTTTAGATAGGCGCATATCTGGTCCCCGATTGAGGTAAGGCCGTTCCTGTTATGCGTCCAGCGCTCCCAAATGGCCGGCAAAAGCTCCATCAGGCCCACGACTCCGAATTTGCTCCTTTTGGGTATATAAGTGCCGGCGAAAAACGGCCTTTGATCAGCGTCCATTATTATCGTAAGCGGCCACCCGCCGGATCCTGTCACCGCCTGGCATACGCTCATGTATACGGAATCCACGTCGGGCCGCTCCTCACGGTCAACCTTCACGCATATAAAGTATTCGTTGAGCAGCTTCGCAACTTCAACGTCCTCAAAGGATTCATGGGCCATTACATGACACCAATGACAGGTGCTGTACCCGATTGACACAAACACGGGCCTGTCAAACTGCCTTGCCCTTTCAAAGGCTTCAACGCCCCATGGATACCACTTGACAGGGTTATACGCATGCTGAAGCAGGTATGGGGATTTTTCATCTATCAGGCTGTTGGGTGTGTCATTATTATCCATAAAATCGCCTCCTTAAGTTTTCTGGACAGGGTTAAACCTGTTTATAGCTTTTCCGCGCGCCTATCCCGCTATGCCGCCGGTGCTGTATTACCGTGATTTAGCATTAATCCGCGTGCTGTAAAGAATTGATAGCAGATAGGCGGCATGGATATTACCAAATCCTCGTCAGCATATATAGGCTATCCTCGCCTCAGGAAGCTTTTCGGCTATCCTTTCCCTTAAAAAGGCCTCGGCCGGCAAACGGGCATCCTTTTTATAACTATACTTGCCCCTGCCCTTGCCCGTCATAAGCTCCCCATCGTACAGGCTGGCCGCGTTTGGGAAGGCTTCGCTGTTTATCGCCCTGTGAACATAGCTATAGGTCATAAAGATTATCTCAATAAAGAGCTGCCGCTTTACCTTTTCGCTCAAGCCCGTGCTGAGTACGTCTATAAGCTGGCCGTACTTGCCAATCCAGTCGTCACACAGTATTACGGGGGCTATCAGTATTCCGCACGGATAGCCCGCGTCGCACATCTTATTTACCGCCTCGATGCGCTGGTTAAGCGAAGAGGTGCCAAGCTCAACATGGCCTATTATCCAATCCGGATTTACGCTCATTCGAAATACCGTTTTTTGCCGGTGGTCAAGGGTGAGCAGAGGGTCAACCATATCAAACTTTGTCGGAAACGTAATGCTGCCCGCACCGTTTTTGGCAAACTCCGGTATGAGCCATTCCAGGTTGTTTGTTATTGTGTTTTCCAATATGAGATCGCTGTTGGAACCTACCTCAAATGTCAGCGGCACATTCGCTTTTTTGGACGTGCGTATAAGCCGCTCCAGCATCTGTTCACGGTTTACGAACAGCCTTAAATATGAGCATTTATTGTAATTGCATACCAGATAGCAGTACAGGCACATTGCCGTGCAGCCTGACGATGTAAAGGGCACCAGATAATCGGATATCTTGTGGTTCTCAATGTATTTATGGGTTTTTCTCGTGCCTATGATTAAATACCTTTTCATAGCGGGAAAATCCCTGTTGCTCCTTTGCGTCAGCTCGGGGATACGGTTATGGCTTTCCACAGGAATCCACGGGAGGTGCGCAAAATCCTTCCTAAGCTTTTTTCCCAAATCGTAATCAAGGCTGTGTGGTTCAAAATATACTTCTGTAAACTGCAAAATATCACCTCGCGAAATTAGTATTATCCTATTCCTGATAATTTAGTTGTTCTTATCTCGGCTATTTACTAATATTGGTCAACGATAGCGCCGAGCGGAAGAGGTTCGAGATATCGTGCATGCGCGCCGCGCTTTTCGTTTGGCGGCATTTTACATGCGTGCTACTCTTTTTCACCCGAATGTCACAATGTACCCAGAAACGCGGTTTAAGCTTAACTATAATCGTTATATAATGAATTACAGACCTAAACTATAAAGATAGGGGCATTCCAAATGAGCATTCCAAAGCTGAAAAGCATGTTACTTCCCGAAAACACGGACGCTAAGGCCGTCAGTGAGCGCATAGGCGAACTTCAAGGCTATATTGAGATGCAGCAGGTATATAAGGCCGGCATACGCGAGATTACAACAAAGCTTGAAATTTTGGATGAGGAATTTAACGTAAGGTATTCGCATAATCCGATACATAGGATAGAAAGCAGGCTTAAATCCCTGCCCAGCACCATAGAAAAGCTCAAACGCCGGCAGCTTCCGGTGACCATACGGTCTGTCAGGGAAAACCTCACGGATATGGCGGGCGTCAGGGTAGTGTGCAACTACATTGAGGATATATATGAAATTGCGCGGATGCTTACAAACCAGTCCGATATCAAGCTGCTGCGCATGAGCGACTATATCCGCGAACCTAAGCCAAACGGGTACAGAAGCCTCCATCTGGTTATGGATGTTCCGGTTTTCATGTCCGACAGGACGGAGCATGTGCCGGTTGAGATACAGATACGCACGATAGCCATGGATTTTTGGGCAAGCCTGGAGCACCAGCTGCGCTATAAGTCGGACTCGGACGTATCCGACAAGCTGCGTGAGCAGCTTAGGGAATGCGCGGAAAAGAGTGCCGAACTCGATCTGGAAATGCAGTCTATATATAAGAAGGTAAAGCGGGCCAATTCCCGACAGCATAAGTAGGTGTACGCTAAAGGCCTGTTGGTTTCGGGCCTTAAGGGCTTTTACCCTGTTTCAGGTTAATGCTTGCGGAATAACAAATGCGTGCATGTGTAGAAAAACGCCGGTTTCTGTAGGATTGTCAAACATGTTGGACAGTATAGGCACGAAGAAAAGCATAGCTTGAGCTATACTGTAAAGGACGCACGTGACGGTTATTGGAGGCGGTTAAATACACAAGCGGGCTTGCGCGTCGAAGCCGGCAAACGGGTAGAACGTGAAAGAATTGCACAAGCGGCGCTGGTCATCGCGGCGGCTGCGTTCCGCCTTGCCGTTGCTGCGGGGCGCATATGGTCGGATGAGGTGGTGGCGGATTTCCAGTTGGGCAGCGGTTCGTTTAAATGGAGTAACCAGTTCTCAAGTGGAATGGTCGAAATGGTTGATGAATTCAAAACCATTATCGGTCTGCACACAGTCCTCCGTGAAACCCTGTTTTTTAAGAAGGCGCATGACTTTTCAAAATGGGGCTTTGGCTTAAATGCCTCCAAGGCTGCCTTATAAGCCAAACCCCTACGAACAGACGACCTGTCCAGTACAGCGTGTCCGGATAGATGTTAAGTTGATTCCCAGGCCTGCTTTCCAAACGGTAAGAAGCTGTATCAATACACCGCTATTGACGAGCTCACAAGGCTTTGGCATCTGGACGCTTACGGGGGCAAAGCACTCCTGCTCCTCGGCCCATTCGTTTGAGCACTCAATACGGGCTTTCGGGAAAGCGGGTATAGCCTCTGCTGCGCAGTTTAAATCACAATCGGGTCCAGCCCTGAATTCCTCGGCCGCGTATCCTATGCGTTTCAACTCAGCCCCGGTGTGCCCATTTGGATGGCAATGCAGGCGCTTGGACCGGCAAGCCAGGGATCCGATCATTCCACCGTATCTTGACAGCCAGAAGCAAATGGTTGAACTCGCGCGGCCATACTTCATGGGTGCTTTGGTTATGCCATATTTCAGAGCGTAGCAAACGAGGGATTGCCGGTACTTCATGTCTTATGCTACAGCAGCGGCCCTGAGGGTTTACACCTCCTTTGGGCCATTGCTTAGCCTCATAAACCTGTAATAACCGATTTGTGCAAATCCTTCTTCTCTTTTCTTCATATACTGTAATCCTGCAGTTTCGTCTCTGCTCAGCCCTATTTATACTTGATATTTAAACGTTTAAGCCTTAAAATGGAAAGAAGGCGATTTTTAGATCGTTTATTTATGAAAGCGGCCGTTTGTCTATGAAAAAACTGATTGTACCGTCCTTAATACCTATGTTTGCGCTGATAGCCGCTGGAGCGGCGCTTTTGGCAGCCTACGGTCACTACATAATCGCGCTGGTATTTGTGGCGCTGGGAGCGGCTGCCGCGTTGGCGGCGCTCTTTGGCATAAAGCTTTACAGGCGGTCAATCGCCGACGAGTATGACGATATCTTCAACCAAAACTCCATAGCGTCCGCCAGGATAATAAACGACCTTAACGTACCATGCCTGATTTTCGGTAACGACGGGCGTATCATATGGAGCAACAGCTCGTTCAAGAGACTCTACAGCGGTTCCCGTATAACGGACATAGTTTCAGACCTCAATCCGCAGACGCCAAACCAGGCGCAGGTATGCGAGTATGGCGGCCGCAGTTTCCAGCTGTTCAACATACCCGTTGAACGGCGCAGCTCAGGCCCGCGCAGGCTTACCTTTCAGTATTGGATAGACAGGACCGAGGCGCTGCACTATTCAAGGATCTTCGAAGAGCGCGTGCCGATAGTAGCGCTTATATATGTCGATAATTACGACGATCTTATCGCTGACAAGCAGTTCCGCAGGTCAGCCGTAATGGTGGAGGTTGAGCAGAAGATAGCTGAGTTTACACAAAGCGTCGAGGGCATATACCGCCGTTATGACAACACCAAGTTCATGATGGTGTTTGAATCCAGCTTTCTAAGGGAAGTAGAGAAAAACCGTTTTCCTATCCTTGAATCAATCCGCGATATCAACACAGGCACGCCGCTGCCGGTAACCCTTTCGATAGCGGTGGGCGAAGCGGATAGGATACTGGCCTCCGACGAATCGGCCAGGCTGGCGATGGAGCTTGCCCTTGGCCGCGGCGGAGACCAGGCTGTGGTAAAGCGCGGGGCGACGTATGCGTTTTACGGAGGCAAGCGGCAGGTTACTACAAAGAGTTCAAAGGTTAAGACCAGGCTGTTCGCTAAAGCGCTCCGACAGATGATGGAGAACGCCACTGATATTTATATAATGGGACACCGCAATCCCGACATGGACTGCATGGGCGCGACGCTTGGACTTATGCGGTGCGCCAGGCATATAGACAAGCGCGCTTACTTTGTGCTGGACGAATCAAACTCAATGATAGAGACCGCGCTCGTCACCATGCGCTCAACGCCGGCGTATAACGATCTTGTAAAAACGCCTGACAGGGCGATGGAGATGCTCAGGGAAGGCTCGGTGCTTATAGTGGTCGACACCCAGCGGGAGGGATCCGTTATGTCCTCCGAGCTCTTAAAGCGCGCGGGGAAAACCGTGGTTATCGACCATCACAGGCGCGCCGTGGACTCAATCGCCGACGCCACGCTCAACTATCTTGAGGCCGGAGCGTCGTCCGCATGCGAAATGGTTACGGAAATAATGCAGTATTTCGACGAAAACCTGCGCCCAACCGCCTTTGAATGCGGCACTCTGCTTGCGGGGATCACTGTGGACACCAAGAGGTTCGCGTTCAACACCGGCTCGAGGACCTTTGACGCGGCGAGCTACCTCAGGCGCAATGGTGCGGATATAAGGGCTGTGAAGCTGATGTTCCAGGACGATATGAGCACCTATAAAGACCGCGCCAGGGTAGTTCAGAGCGCCGAGCTTCAAAAGGACGGCGTGGCAATATCAGTATGCCCCGAGGATGTGAAGAATGCGGGCCTTATAGCTGCGCAGGCGTCCGACGAGCTGATTTCAATAAAGGGAATCCGGGCGTCATTTGTCCTTTCATACGGGAAGGACGCCATAATAATAAGCGGCAGGAGCATTGGCAATATAAACGTGCAGCTCATCCTTGAAAAGCTGGGCGGCGGCGGGCATCTTACGGTTGCCGGCGCGCAGCTCAAGGGCGCTTCAATGACCGACGCTATTAAGGAGCTAAAGTCAAGCATTAACGAATATTTTAACGAAAACCCAATAGATAAATGATATACAGGTCAGCTCAAAACTCAAGGGAGCGGTCAGGGGCTTGACTCATATGTTAAACTACGATTACTATAAATAAAATAAAGGAGGATACGCACAATGAAAGTTCTATTGCAGCAGGACGTCAAAGGCAGCGGCAAGGCGGGCGACATTGTAAACGTAAGCGATGGTTACGCCCGCAATTTCCTCATTCCAAAGGGCTTAGCCATCCCCGCCGACGCGCAGTCGATAAACGCGGCCAACATCAGCAAGCGTGCGGCCCAGCATAGAAAGGATATGCAGCGCAAGCGCGCGCGCGAACTTGCGGACGACATGAGCGGCCTGACCGTGAGGGTATATTCCAAGGCCGGTGAAAATGGACGCCTGTTTGGCTCCGTAACCAACAAGGAGATTTCAGAGGCATTAAAGGAACAGTTTGACATTGAAATCGACAAAAAGAAGATTTATCTTGACGAACCCATACGCAGCCTTGGCATTGTAAACGTTAGGGCGCACATGTATGAGGACGCGGCCGCGAAATTCAAGGTAGAGGTGCTTCCATCCAAGCCGGAGTAGAGGGATGCAAGCGCTTTGCTAAAGGGCTGCTGATTGAGCGGTTAACTTATTATAATGCAAGGGGCTTTACTTTAAGGGCTATCCTGTCCGGGATACCAAAAAGGCGCCGCCGGCGCCTTTTCTGCCCTTTGGACGGTGCGGCGGACGCGGTTACGATATCCCATACCGATTGCATGAATTGGAACGCGGGCGGTTAGGCCGGCGCATTTTACGGAGGAATGAAGCATTGGAGCAGCAGGACGGCAGACAGGCGATACCATTCAGCATAGAGGCGGAAAAATCCGTGCTGGGCAGCATGATGCTTTCGCGCGAGGCGGTGGACCTGGCGGCGGAGACGCTGGGCGAGGATGACTTTTATCTGGCCCAGCACCGCCGGATCTTTTCAGCTATGGCTGCTATACAGAAAAAAAACGGGGTCGTGGACGTTGTAACCCTTACGGAGGAGCTGGACCGTCTTGGCCAGACCGAGAACGTGGGGGGGATAGAATACATAACCGAGTTGTCGCTGTTTACCCCCGCGTCCGCAAACGTGCAATATTATATAAAAATTGTTGAAGAGCGCAGCATTATGAGGCGCCTGATGTTTGCCGGAAGCGAGATAACAAAGGACGCGTCAGAAGGCAAGAAGGAAATTGAAGCGATGCTGGACGACGCGGAGCGGCGCATTTTCAACATATCCATGAGAAAGAACGCCGACACGCTTCTGCCGATACAGGCTACCGTACATGAAAGCTACAGCCGCATAGGCGAGATGATGCGTCTTAAGGGCAGCATAACCGGCGTCCCAACCGGATTTGCCGATTTGGACAAGCTCACGTCCGGAATGCAGAAGAGCGACCTTGTTATCGTTGCGGGAAGGCCGTCGATGGGCAAAACCGCCTTAGCGCTGAATATAGCTTCAAACGCGGCGCTTCGAGGCAACAAAACCGTGGTTATCTTCAGCCTTGAAATGTCGCGTGAGCAGCTTGTCATACGTTTGATGAGCTCGGAGGCGCTGGTAGACATGCAGGCCCTGAGAAGGGGGGAAACGGGCGAGGATGAGCTCATCAGACTGGCGGAAACGCTTCTGCCGCTTTCCGACGCCAAGATCTTTATAGACGATACGGCTAACATATCCGTTGCCGAGATCCGTTCAAAATGCAGAAGGTTAAAGGCGCGCAGCGGCCTTGACATGGTTGTTATAGACTACCTCCAGCTTATGAAAACTAAAAAAGGAGGGGACAACCGCGTTCAGGAGATATCCGAGCTTACCAGGTCGCTCAAGATACTTGCGCGCGAGCTGGATGTTCCGATACTGCTGCTTTCCCAGCTGTCGAGGGCGGCGCACAAGGTAAAGCCCACTATGGCGCACCTGAGGGAGAGCGGCTCCATTGAACAGGACGCCGATATCGTAATGCTTATATACAGGGCTGCCGTATATGAGGAAACGGACGACAATACTGCGGAAATAATCTTAGCCAAGCACAGGAATGGGCCGACCGGAACGGTGGAACTGATATGGAGGGGCGAGTACACCAGGTTTGACAACAAGGCCGTAGAGGACAGGGAGTTTTGACGGTTTTTAAAACCAATAAGGCCCATGCTGATTTTCATAGATAAGCTTAAAAAGCCCTTCAAGCGAACAACAAAGCGATATATTATTCTCGACCGCCTCTGCGCTGCGCCTTGGCGTCAATACTTTTTTACCAGTTCGCGGGGTTTCAGCTTATCATATCATTATACTTGATTGTAATCGGACTGTAAAAGATCAGCCCGCGCCCTGAAATCCGGCTCGCTCAGGCCAGTTTAAATGGTAAATGGAACGAAATGGGGTTCTCAAAGCCTAGTTTTCGGTTATGCCGGTCTGGTTATGCTTCGCAGGCTTCAGCGCGCTTACTTTATACGATATGGCCGCTCCGGCGGCAAAGGCGGCAAGGCTGATGAGGCCGTCCATATTAAACGCAAACCCGGGGAAGATAAACACTATCGAACCGGCTACGAATCCCAGTATAACATAATACGTATATCCGTAGAACCTGTCGAGCAGAAGCTTTATCAGCTTTGAGATGAGCACTATACCTAATACGGCGCCTATGATAAAGGGTATCAGCACCGTAATGTTCAAAGAAGAAACCGCGTCGATCACAGCGTTATATACTCCAAGCATCATCATTATCATGGATCCGCTTATACCAGGCACCACCATGGCCGTAGCGGCTATCATTCCATATATCGCGATCAGCAGGAAATCCAGCAAAGACGTGCCAAAGGACTCCACCGATGTAATCGACTTTGATTGGGCGCTCAAATAGGCAAGCGTAAGCATGAATGCCAGCGTAACCAGAAAGCCGATTAAATATTTGCCGTTAAACCCCTTGTGATTGGCTTTTTTAAATATCAGCGGCAAGCTGCCGGCAATCAATCCCAAAAAACAGAACAGCGTTGGCATATAGTGGGATTCCAGGAGGTATTTAATAAGATTGCTAAGAAGGAGGATACCCGTAAGCGCACCCAAAATCACGGGCAGCAGAAAAAGCAGGTCCTTTTTGAGAACACTCCATTTTCTTATATTCTTGAACAGGCCGCTTATTATGCCGATTATTCTTTCATATATTCCGGTTATAACGGCCATGGTTCCGCCGCTCACGCCGGGTATGATATTAGCCACGCCGACGACAGCGCCCTTTAAAAAATTCACAAGGAAAGTCATATTATTCTCCAATTAAAGCCAATAATCTATCAAGTATTATACATGATTTTTAGGACTAGTACATGTATTCAATAAAGTTTAACATTTGGGCGCTGTAAATCATAGCCCCTGCGTACGCGTGCAGGTCCTTAGCAGCCGTTTACGTGTCCAGACGGATTAGGGGGCGGCAAAAGCGGCGGCAACAAGAATTCAGCGTTAATTGCGCCAACAAAATGCTAAATTTTATTGACTAGCTGCCAGGAACCCGATATAATCAATAAGCGTCGGTTTGTGCCCACGCGCAGCTTAGCATGGAATGGGGCCGGGTTCTTTTGGAACACGCCCTTTTCATAGATCAACATAATTTGAAAACGAGGTGTGTCACAATGATTAATACCTATCAGCCTAAAAAAAGGCAGAGAAAAAAGGTTCACGGATTCCGTCAGCGCATGAAGACGAAAAACGGAAGGAACGTGCTTGCCCGCAGAAGGTTAAAGGGCAGGAAAAGGCTGTCCGCCTAGAATAAGCGTACAAGGCTTACGGCGCGAGGCCGCATTGTATGGGGAGGGCCGCCGGTGAACGGGATATTCAATAGCCGGCGGCATACGGAGGACTGCAGCCTTTCAGGACGCTTTTCCGAAACAACCGGCCTGTATTTTGCATATAATTCTTATGCTGCCGCAAACTGGGGGTCAGTCGTTTGCGGGTGAAATTGCCGGATTTTAGGCTGAGCTTCAGGCTATTAACAAAGGAACATTTTTGAAAGGATAAAGTGAAACGCTGTTTTTCTCTTAAGCGAAATAAGGAATTCCGTTATGTTTACCGTGCGGGCAGGTCACAGAAATGCCGCGCAATGGTACTGGTATGGCAGCGTGCCCGTCACGGCTCAATCCGCGTTGGGTTTTCAGTAAGCAAGAAAATTGGAAACAGCGTAACAAGAAACCGGGTTAAACGCCGGCTCAGGGAAGCCTTTGCTCCCATGCTGGACGAGCTAAAGCCCGGCTATAGCCTTATCTTCATTGCGCGCGATGCGGTTAAGGACATGGCGTTTGAGGACGTCAGGGCTTCGGTAAGATATCTGCTGGAGGGCGCGTCGTTGATTAAAGACGGCGGAGGCGGGGCTTGAGAGGAATCCTTTTAGGCCTGATTGAGGGCTACAGGCGGTTTATATCGCCGCTATTGCCGTCGTCATGCCGGTATATCCCCACATGTTCGCAGTACGCCATGGAGGCGATACGGCGATATGGCGCATGGAGAGGGCTTTTGCTTGGCGCTAGGCGAATACTCAGATGCAATCCCTTTATGTCGGGAGGATATGACCCAGTGCCGGACGAATGGCCGTATAAAAAGAAGACCAATAAAAAAAGCGATTGAAGCGGCTGGGGCCGGCTCAAGACGAATAAAACGAAAGCGAGGACGCATCCTTGGAGGGCGCATTTTTTCTTACAAACTGGTTTCTGGAAGGTATGAAATGGATATTTCAAAATGTTGCCTTTCAACATACCGTTCTTACCATAATTATCTGCACGCTGGTGCTTAAAGGCGTGACCCTGTTTTCGGACATAAAGACGCGCAAATCAACGGCGAAAATGTCGGCGCTGCAGCCGGAACTCGATAAAATCAACTCAAAATACAGGGATAATCCCCAAAAGCTTCAGATAGAGCAGCGTAAGCTCATGAAAACGGCGGGGGTCAGCATGTGGAGCAGCTGCCTTCCGATGCTTATCACGCTTCCATTGTTCATATGCTTCTTTAATGCGTTTCGCTATTGGGGACATGAGCAAATGGTAGAGCTGCTGCTTACGGCCAACTCGGATATGGACGCGGCGAAGGAGATGTTCCTAAGCTTCAAGTTCCTCTGGGTTAATAACATCTGGCAGGCTGACAACGGGATGTCCCCCGTCATCATGGGCGCGCAGTCGTTCCTGCAGACCGCCGACCTGCCGAGGCTGCTGTTATTTAAATCAAATCCCGAGATGCTTACGGTGTTTGAAAACCTGGGTATGGCGGTTAGAAGCAGCCTGGTGGTTGACGGGGAAGTTCAGACGGTGTGGAATTTCATCGCAAGCCAGGGCGCGATAGCTAAGTATAACGAGCTTACTGCCCCGCTTTCCGAACTCTACGCAGGGTATAATAACGGGTGGTTTCTGCTGCCGCTGCTTGCGGGAGGTTCGATGTTCCTGGCCTCAAAACTGACACAGCCTAATCAGAAGGCGGCGGGCCAGCCGGCGTCCCAGCAGCAGCAATCCGGAAAGATGATGATGTATATATTCCCAGTGATAAGCTTTATAGCGTGTCTCAGCAATAACGCGGCGTTTGCCATCTATTGGCTTTTGAGCAATGTAATAATGATAGCGATTAATTTGATACTCAATAAGAAATATCCGCGCGTTGCCATAGCGGATGTTAAAGGGGGCAAATAATGGATATGAAATCCATAGAGGTCAGCGGCAAAACCGTTGACGAGGCAATCTTCAAGGGGCTGCAGCAGCTTGAGATATCCATCGACGAGGTCGAGATACAGATAATAAAGCAGGAGACAAAGGGCATATTGGGCTTTGGAGCCAAACCCGCCATTGTAAGGCTTGTCCAGAAGGCGGCCGAGGAAGTGGAGGTTCCGGACTTTTCCGTGTTGTCCCGCAGGGACGAGCGCGGCAGGCGCGATAGCAGGCCTTCTGAGCGCAGGGATGAGCCAAGAAGGAAGGAACCTGAGAGGCCAAAGCAGAATAAGGGCGGCACGGGCGCCGACACGGCTATACCGCCCCGACAATCTCATCCAAAGGCTGCCGAGCAGACTTTGGAGAACGCGCCGAATCCTGCGGGCGAACAGAACGTAAGGCCCGAGGAACGCAAACAGCCAAGGGAAAGCGTTGCCCAAGGCAATACCCAGCGCGCGGAGAAGGGCGCTGAGCTTCAAAACAGCGGTGATGGGGCCGTTAAAAGCGTCAGGCCGTCCGGTCAAGACCGCAAAAATGAAAGAAGCAGGCCGGCTAACAGGAAGCCTGAAAGCAGCTTCGGCAATGCCGCTAATATCAATCCTGAAGAGCGTGAATACAGCGTAAAAGCCGCGCAGGATGAGCCGGGAGCAGTGTTTTTGGCTGAAACGGTAAGGTTAATGGGTATAGAGGGCGAACTGAGCGCTTATGCGGACGAGGAAGCCCTAATGATTCGCATAAACAGCAGCTCAAAGGGAGTTTTAATCGGTTACAGGGGCGAAACGCTGGACGCGCTTCAATATATCACGTCGCTTGTGACAAACAAGAACCGCCGTGAATCGGGTTACCGCAGGGTAACGGTTGATACGGAGGGGTATAGAAAAAAGCGGGAGGCAACGCTAACCGGGCTTGCCAGAAAAGTAGCCTCGCAGGTGAGGTCGTCAGGAAGGGCAAAAGCACTGGAACCTATGAATCCGTATGAGCGAAGGATATTGCATTCAGCCCTGCAAAACAACCCTCATGTAAGCACGCACAGCGAGGGCGAGGAGCCCAACAGGCGCGTTGTGGTAACGCCCAAAAGGCGCGGAACGGGAACGAGGAGCAAGGAACAAATATAATTGCGTGATTGAACCAATTTTTTGCAGGAAAGGCATGGCGGCAGAGTCATGCCTTCTTTGTTTAAACATGCTGTTTAAATTTTACAGCATGTCCATTGACTAAGTTATTACGCCTGTCAAATATTCAGTGCCGCTTTAGTGCCGCGAGAACACTGCAAACGGCCAACGGAACCATTACCCGTAATCCATGATTGCAGGCGCTGAATATCAAATAAAGACCGCTTAAACTAAACGCTCCCTTATTCGACAAATTTTGTTGAACATTATAATTATATGTAATACATAACGTATTTACATTTACTGGCATGTATGTTAATCTTTGAATATACTCGGGGGTATGCAACAGGATTTGAGAAGCATTGCATATTTTCGCAATGCTCACGTCGATCTCGTTAAGGACAGCAAATAGGGGGGGTGATAGAAAGCAGGTTTTAATGCCAAACCTATTGGCAATTATATAGTGTTAGTTTGACTGAATAGAAAAAAGTATCAATTTGGATTACAATGGACCCGGTTGCTGTAATACGGGTTTTGGCAGTGACAATAACTGTTTTATTGTAAGGGCAATATCTCTGCATCAAGATTTTAACCGCACTTAGGTTTATCCTGTAAGCGTTCCCCAAAAAACAGAGGGAGGTGAAATAAGAAATGTTAAAGAAAAGGAAGCTATTGGCTGTATTGTTATGCCTTGCTATGCTGGTTTCTATGGCCCCGGCGGCCATGGCCGATCATTATGGCGGCCGTTTACGTTTCATGATTGAGGGCGACGCGAACCTCGACGGCACGCTTAATTCGGACGACGCGTTATTCATATTAAAGTATTTGAAGGGCGAAACTACCCTGTTGTCCGATATTCACAAGAGCTATGCAGATGCTAATAATGATAGACGTATCACAATAGACGATGCTATCGCGATTCTAGAGGGTAATGTAGTTCGAAGACTGCGTGAGGGAATCTGGCTCGGCGATGTAAACATTGACGGCTTGATAACGGCCGCTGACGCAAGCCTGCTTCTGCAATATTGCAACGGCAGTGTGGGAGTCGGGGGAATCGCGCTTCCGCTTGCGGATTTTAACAACGACGGCATAATAAACATGAGCGATGTATATGCGCTGCTGGATTATCTGGCGGCGTGATTTTGTGTTTAAAGGAGGCAGATAACATGTTTAGGAAGAGAAATATCCTTATATTTGCACTTTGCATAGCAATCATTATATCCGTTACGCCTGTCGCTGGCGCTGTTACGCCAACCCTGCACGTATCCATAGCCGTAGGCGACGCAAATCTCGACGGAATGGTTAACTCGGATGATGCGCTGTTCATATTAAAATATTTGAAGGGCGAGGCTACCCTGTTGTCCGATATTCATAAGACCCGTGCTGATGCAAATGATGACAAGATTATCACGATAAGCGATGCAATCGCGATTCTGGAGGGCAATATAGCTACAACAGTGCTTAAGTCAATTAAGGTTGGAGATGTGAACCTTGACGGTTTGGTCACCGCGGCAGACGCCAGCCTGCTATTGCAGTATTGCAACGGCAGTGTCGGGATAGGCGAAATAGCGCTCCCGCCGGCTGATTTTAACCGTGACGGTATAATAAACATAAACGACGTATACGCGCTGCTGGATTATCTGGCGGCGTCTTAATTAAACCAGGGGGAGAAGATGATTAGAAAACCACGAATTATAATAGCTTTGGCAATGTGCTTGCTGGCGGTGCTGTACATCATACCCTATTCCGGAGCAGCCGCCCAGGGCGTAACGGCGCCGTTTGGCACAAAGATGATATACAAGGGCGACGCTAACCTTGACGGAGTGATAGACGGTGACGACGCGCTTTTTATTCTCAATTATCTAAGCGGGAGCGGAAGGTTCATTTCGGATACGCACCGCTCCATCGCTGACGCAAACTGGGATGGCGTAGTCGATATCGACGACGCCATTCTCATTCTTGAAGAGGGAGTAATTCAACGATACCGCACAGCTTACCGTATCGGGGATGTAAACCTTGACGGAATAATTGACGCAAAGGATGCGAATCTACTTTTGTCGAATTTAAACGGACAAGCAAGCTGGCGGGGGAACTTTGCCATAACGCTTGCCGACTGCAATGCGGACGGCGTTATAGACATAAACGACGTTCTGGCCATACTGGACTACCTGTCGTCTTAACCAAGCCGTACAATGAACCAACCTTAAAAAGTGCCGGTGCGTGCTTTTCCTCTAGGGATTCGAACGCAGCTGGCCGAACAGTTAAAGATGCATACCAGGTATAATTAATAATGGAGGTAACAAATATGTTTAGAAAGCTTAGATTTATATTAGCATTGATGATGGCGTGTCTCATGGTGTTGGCGTTTGCGCCCATTTCAAGCGCAAACAGCTCATCAAGCCCGTTTGGCGTGATGATAATATTCAGAGGTGACGTTAACTTTGACGGATACGTAAACAGTGACGACGCCCTATATATTCTCAAGTATATCAGGGGGGATTTGCAGTTCATCTCAAGCGCTCATGCCCAAATAGCCGACGTAACCGGCGATGGAACGGTGGATATTGACGACGCTATACTGATACTTGAGAATGGAGTAACGAATCCATTCCTTAGAGCCTATCTTATAGGCGACGTAAACCTTGACGGGGTGATAAACGCAAGCGACGCTAACCTGCTCTTGAGATATTGCAACGGCGCTGTCGGGGAAACAGCGCTTGCGCTTTGTCTGGCCGATTGCAATAGGGATGGAGTGGTGGACACTAACGACGTATTGGCCATACTGGATTATCTGTCATAAAAACAGCAAGATAATTTGCGGGAGAACATGAAGATGAAAAGAGTAAGAATAACTTTAGCGATTTTGCTGTGCATAGCGTTATCGGTACCTGTAATATCAAACGCTATTACAATCTATCCCTTTGGCTCAACGTATTTGTATACTGGCGACGCCAATCTGGATGGAAAGATAAATTCCGATGATGCACTGTTTATTCTCAAGTATCTAAGGGGCGACTTTGATATGATATCGCAAGGTCACATGGCGTTTGCTGACGCAAATCTGGATGAAAGTGTAGATATCGACGACGCCATCCTGATTCTTGGTGATAAAACGTTCAGGACATATAGAGTAACCTTGGCCATAGGCGACGTAAACCTGGACAACAGCATAACGGTGGAGGACGCAAACCTGCTCCTGCGCTATTGCAACGGTCTTGTCGGTGACGCAGGGCTGGCGCTTATACTTGCCGACTGCAACGGGGACGGAGTGGTGGATACAGACGATGTATTGGCCATACTGGATTATCTGTCATAATTAAGCTAACGAACTAAATTTTGAGCAAGGAGGACATTTAACATGAAAAAAGCCAGAGTTTTATTAACCTTAGCCCTTACTATCGCATTGTTTATATCAATTATCCCGGTATCGAACGCTGCCGAACCCTATTCCTTTGGCAGAGATTATATTTCGCAGGGAGACGCAAATCTGGACGGAATAGCAAACCGCGACGACGCGCTGTATATCCTAAAATATGTTCGCGGCGATTTTGATCTGATCTCTGATCTTCATAAGAACATTGCCGATGCTAACGGTGACGGCGTAATCGATATCAGTGACGCAATCAAGCTTCTGGAAGCTCCGTCTCTACCACCGCATGCTATAGTAGCAGTTCCGGTTTATATAGGCGACGTGAACCTTGACGGGGTGATAAGCGCAAGCGACGCAAACCTGCTCCTGCGCTATTGCAACGGTCTTGTCGATGACGCCGAGCTGGCGCTGATAATTGCAGACTGCAACTGGGACGGAGTGGTGGATACGGACGACGTGTTGGCCATACTGGATTATATATCATAAAGCGTACTGAATTACTCCCAATTAGGTTCACCGGGCTAAAAATCAGTCGCTAAAACGGAAAATAAGGCTGCGGACTGCTCTCCGCGGCCTTATTTATTTTGGGACCGCGAAAGTTATCCTTGCTTAACATAGGGCCCCAATGTTCACATTTGCCTTAATTTATTGCTTGATTAAAAAAATGATGATTGTTATCCTTAATATGTTCGCAATTTAGGGCTTTTTGCAATATAAGGGCATTGCCCGCGCCGCGTCTGGGCTAGGTCTTAATATCCAAAAGCGCCTATAGAATAAAAAAGGTTTTGACAGGCGGCGCGACCGAACGTACAATGGAGAGCAAATGGAAAATATGATGATTTCTAAGTTAAATACGGGAAAGAAATCGGTTGTCGGAATAGATATTGGCTCTACTACCGCTAAAATCGTTCTTGTCCAGGATGGTATAATAACCTTTGAGCTATATGAACGGCACTTCTCGCATGTGAGGGAAAAAGCTGCCGAGCTATTGAGGCGCGCCGAGAAATATATTGGAGATGTTCCGGTCTATGTTGCGTGTTCGGGTTCCGCCGGACTTGGAGTCGCCAGGGCGGCGGGCATACCCTTTGTGCAGGAGGTATACGCCACAGCGGGAACCGTAAGGGAACTTGAGCCCGACACAAGCGTTGTAATCGAGCTTGGCGGAGAGGATGCGAAGGCCATATTTTTCCAGGGCGCCATTGACGAACGGATGAACGGAAGCTGCGCTGGAGGGACAGGGGCGTTTATAGATCAGATGGCTACGCTTATGGATGTAACACCCCAGGAGCTTGATGAGCTGAGCATGGGCCACGAGCGGATCTATCCGATTGCGTCGCGTTGCGGGGTGTTCGCTAAGACGGATATACAGCCGTTGCTCAATCAGGGCGCGCGCAAGGAGGATGTCGCGGCAAGCATCTATCAGGCGGTGGTTGATCAAACGATAGCCGGCCTGGTGCAGGGTAGGAGCATACACGGCAAGGTAATGTTCCTTGGCGGCCCCCTATATTACAGCAGGGGACTCAGGGAACGCTTTGTAGACACGCTGAAGCTTCAAACCAAGGATGCGGTTTTCCCTGGTTACGGGTTATACGCCGTTGCGATAGGAGCCGCCCTGTATGCTTCGAAGCAGGATAAGCCTTATACGTTCGGCGCGCTTATGGCTGGCCTGGAGACGGCGGCGGCGACCAGTCAGCGAAAAGGGTGCATCGCGCCTTTGTTTAGAAGTGAAAGTGAGTATATGGATTTCAAACGCCGGCATTCGATGTCCACGGTAGCGGCGGTGCCGCCGGAAAAATACAGGGGAAGAGCATATCTGGGCGTCGACTGCGGAAGCACAACGACAAAACTGGCGCTGGTCTCAGAGGATGGGCGCATGATACATTCCTATTACGGTTCAAACAGGGGGACGCCGGTTGACATTGTAAAGTCCCAGCTTGAACGCGTTTATGAGCTGTGCGGGGATGATATTCAAATAGCGGGAAGCGCGGTTACGGGGTATGGCGAGGAGCTTATAAAGCGTGCGTTCCACATTGATGAAGGCGTCGTGGAGACTATGGCGCACTATACGGCGGCGCGTCATTTCAGCCCCGATGTGGATTTCATCCTTGATATAGGCGGGCAGGATATAAAATGCTTTAAGGTAAGGAACAATTCGATTGACAGCATAATGCTCAACGAAGCCTGTTCGTCGGGCTGCGGCTCCTTTATTGAAACGTTCGCGCGGTCCATGGGCTATGAAATAGGCGAATTTTCGCGGCTGGGCCTTATGGCGCTGGCGCCTGTGGATCTTGGTTCCAGATGTACGGTATTTATGAATTCGTCGGTAAAGCAGGCCCAAAAGGATGGCGCTGGCGTCGGGGACATATCGGCGGGATTGTCAAGAAGCGTGGTTAAAAACGCGATATATAAGGTTATAAGGGTTAATTCGGCTGATGAGCTTGGGGAAAACATCGTTGTTCAGGGCGGAACTTTCCTAAGCGACGCTGTGCTGAGGTGCTTTGAGCTTGAGCTTGGGCGGAATGTGGTACGTCCCGAAATCGCGGGGCTGATGGGCGCTTACGGCGCGGCGCTTCACGCTCGGTCGCTGGGGCTTGGAAAAACGGCGCTGCTTGACAGGGATAAACTGCGGAACTTTACTCACGCTGCAAAGGCGGCGGTATGCGCAGGATGCACAAACCGCTGCAAGCTTACGGTAAACATATTCAACGGTTCAGAGCGGTATATTTCCGGTAACCAATGCGCAAAAGGCGCGGGCGAAACCGCGAATGAAGGCGACTTAGGCCCCATGCCGAACCTGTACCAATTCAAGCGTGATAAGCTTGGCTCGCTCAAGCCAGGGGACGGAGAAAGAGGGGTTATCGGCATACCGCTTGCCCTGGGCATGTATGAGCTTGCCCCGCTTTGGCACGGGATATTTGAAGAGCTTGGTTTCAGCGTCGTATTTTCGGGAATGTCCAGCAGGGAAATATATTCAAAGGGCCAGTTCAGCATACCATCGGATACGGCCTGTTATCCCGCAAAACTCATGCACGGTCATATAGAAACCCTGATTGAGCGCGGCGTGGACGCAATATTCTATCCCTGCCTCACCTATAATGTGAATGAAAGGACCGGAACCAACCATTACAACTGTCCGGTGGTAGCATACTATCCGGAGCTTCTAAACGCGAATATGGAATCGCTGAAAAACGTCAGGTTCCTGTTCCCATATTTAAATATTAACAACCGGAGGGAACTTTCAAAGGAGCTGCGCCTCCTATTTAGAGATCAGCTTGGCATAAATATAACCAGACAGCAGGCTGCAAGAGCGGTAAGCGCGGGTTTTTACGCCTATAAAGCATGGATGGATGATATATGCGCCGAGGGGGAGAGGGCTGTCAGGTTTGCCCAATCCCATAAAAAGCGTATAATGATCCTTGCAGGCAGGCCGTATCACGCGGATCCCGAAATATGCCATGGGATCGACAGGCTTGCCGCGTCGCTGGGGTTTGTGGTTGTCAGCGAGGACAGCGTGCGCCGCCTTGCCAAGCCGGCCAGGGTGGACGTCCTCAACCAGTGGACCTATCATTCGCGGCTGTACCGCGCGGCCAGGTTTGCGGCGGGCAGGAGCGACTGCGAGCTGGTGCAGCTTGTGTCGTTTGGGTGCGGTATAGACGCGGTTACGACCGATGAGGTAAGGTCCATCCTTGAAGGTAGCGGCAAGCTGTATACTCAGATCAAGATCGATGAGATAACAAACCTGGGAGCGGTAAAAATCCGGCTGCGCAGCCTTATAGGCGCGCTGGAAGAAAGGGAAAGCGCAAATGAAAAACAGGAGCGAACGCATTATATTTACAAGGGCCATGAAGAAGGAGTACACGATCCTCGTGCCGACGATGCTTCCGTTTCATTTTAGGATGGTCATAAACATTCTAAACGCCTATGGCTATAAGGCGGAGCTTCTAGAAAACAGCGGCAGGGGAGTGACCGATAAGGGCCTTAAATATGTTCATAATGATTCGTGCTATCCCGCCCTGCTTGTTATAGGGCAGATGATAGACGCGCTTGAAAGCGGCGCGTACGACCCGCGTAAAACGGCCCTGCTGATTTCGCAGACCGGCGGGGGGTGCAGGGCTTCAAACTATATTTTTCTATTGAGAAAGGCGCTGGAAAGGGCTGGATACGGCTTTGTGCCGGTTATATCCTTTAACGTTCTTGGCATGGAAAGAAATCCAGGCTTCAAGCTTACCCTGTCTATGCTGCACAGGATGCTCTATGCGGTCACCTACGGCGACCTTATCATGGCGCTTAAAAACCAGTGCAGGCCATATGAGCTAAACCCCGGCGACAGCGACAGGCTTACGGAGGAATGGACCAGGAGACTCACCGACGGCATGAGGGAGGTAAGGGTGTTAAGCTACCGCCGGATAAAGCAAAACTATATGGATATAATCCGCGGTTTTGCGTCAATCCCGAGAAGAAACGAACGAAGGGCAAAGGTAGGCGTGGTAGGCGAGATTTTTGTGAAATATTCGCCGCTTGGCAACAATAACCTAGAGGATTTCCTGGTTTCTGAGGGAGCCGAAGTAGTGGTTCCAGGGCTTTTGGACTTTTGCCTGTACTGCGTCGACGGGAGCATAATTGAGAACAAGCTGTATGGAATAAAGAAGATAAAGGCGTTTTTTTCAAGGTTCGCGCACAATTTCCTGGTAAAGAAGCAAAACGATATCATTGACATGATAACGCGGGAGGGGACGTTCGACCCGCCCTCATCATTTCAAAACGCGCCCAAGCTGGCGGAGGAGTATATTGGACTTGGGGCAAAGATGGGGGAGGGCTGGCTGCTTACGGCCGAAATGCTGGAGCTTATCAAGCAGGGGGTTAATAATATCATATGCACGCAGCCGTTTGGATGCCTGCCGAATCATATAGTGGGGAAGGGGATGATGAAGCCGATAAAGGAAAGACATCCCGACGCGAACATAGTGGCGATAGACTATGACGCGGGCGCGTCGGCCATAAATCAGGAGAACCGTATAAAGCTGATGCTGGCAAACGCGCAGGCCGCGCTGAGCTGACTACGGTCAGGCGAAAAGCGCCAGCCACGGCAGGCGGATACTGCTTAAAAGTGATTTATCAGCCCAAGGCTACATCCAGTATCATCATTATCAAAAATCCAGCCATAACGCCCAGCGTTCCAGTATTGGAATGATTGCCAAGGCGGGCTTCCGGTATTAGTTCCTCAACCACCACATACATCATCGCGCCCGCTGCAAAGGAGAGCAGCCAGGGCATCAGGGGCCTTACGCTTGAGGCGAGCAGCACTACTATAACGCCGAATATGGGCTCCACTGCTCCGGACAGGCTTCCGCAGGCAAACGCCCTTCCCGCAGGCATTCCCTCCTGCCTGAGCGGCAGCGATATGGCGGCGCCCTCGGGGAAATTTTGTATTCCAATTCCCAGCGCCAGCGCCAGTGCCGAAGCGAAGAGCGCCGGCTCCGAGCCGCCCTGGGCTGCCAGCGCGAAGGATAAGCCTACGGCCATGCCCTCAGGAATGTTATGCAGGGTAACGGCGGTTACAAGCAGCGTTGTGCGCTTCCATGAGGCCGGCAGGCCCTCGGTCCTATTTGCCGTAAGGTGGAGGTGGGGCAAAAGCGAATCCATAAGCATTAAAAATCCTACGCCCAAAATAAATCCGCCTGCAGCCGGAAGAAAGCCAGGTATACCAGCGGCCTCCGCTTCCTCTATAGCGGGTATAAGAAGGCTCCATACCGACGCGGCGATCATCACTCCGGCGGCAAACCCCAGAAAGAGGCGCTGTATATTTTCATTGATCCTCTTACGGAATAAAAACACCACCGACGCCCCAAGCGAGGTCATCAAAAATGTAAAGCCGGTGCCCGCGGCTGCCCATAATAACGCGTCCTTCATCCCTCAAATCCCCCTTTACTCAATACTGATAGCTATATTGTACGCTAACCCATAATAATTAGCAAGAACTAACCTGCTGGCTCCCCTCAAAAACGCCCCGAGTCGGCTATGCAATGCTTTGTCAAATAAGAGCGGGCCAAATGTCAATCCTATAGCCGTTCAGCATAGGCTAAGCATACAGGCGTTGTATATATGTGCATGCCAGGTCAATGAAGTTGTGAAAGCCAAGGTTCATAAACATTTCACTTTATACTTTTGCATATAAATAGTATAATCAGTTCTTAGAAATAAAATCGGCGGATTATGTCCGCCGTCCATTGACCGAAAGGAGTTGCTATGTGCGGAATTGTTGGATACGTTGGCGGAAGCGCCGCCGCGCCAATACTCATTGACGCGCTTGAAAAGCTTGAATACCGGGGCTATGACTCAGCCGGCCTTGCGCTTGTTACGGAGGACGGCCTTGACGTCGCAAAATCAAGAGGACGGCTGAACGTGCTGCGCGAGTTAACCCAAAACGGCGCGTTGATGAAGGGGACGGCCGGAATAGGCCATACAAGATGGGCAACGCATGGGGAGCCTTCGGATATAAACTCGCATCCGCATCTTTCGGGCAGCGGCAGGGTGGCCGTGGTGCACAACGGGATTATAGAGAACTATATTGAGCTTAAGCAATTTCTTGAGCAGCATGGCTATACGTTTGCGTCAGATACCGATACCGAGATAATCTCACAGCTGGTGGACTTCTTTTACGCGGGCGATCCGTTATCAGCGGTTCATAAGGCGGTAAGGCATCTTGAGGGCTCATACGCCCTGGGCATACTGTTCAGCGATTTTCCTGACCGGATGATTGCGCTTACCAAGGATAGCCCGCTGATAGTAGGCATTGGGGAGGGAGAAAACCTGATTGCTTCCGATGTAACCGCCATGCTTAAATATACACGCCGCATATTCAGAATGAGCGAAGGCGAGCTTGCGGTTATAGAGGCTGACCATATAGAGGTATATAATGAATATGAGGAGCTGATTGAAAAGGAAATCCAGCACGTCACCTGGGACGTCAAGGCGGCCGAGAAGGGCGGTCATGAGCACTTCATGATGAAGGAAATACTTGAGCAGCCCGATGTTATCAAAAGCACCTCGTCGTCATGCATACGCGAGGGCGACATAGCGCTGCCCCTGGAAAATATAACGGACGACGACCTGAAGGATATCGACCGCGTATATATTGTAGCGTGCGGCTCGGCCTATCATGCGGGCGCTGTAGGCCGTCCGCTGATTGAGCGGCTTGCGGGCGTGCCGGTATCGGTAGAGCTGGCGAGCGAGTTTCGTTACAGCAAACATTTTATCACCGGAAAAACGCTTGCCATAGTGATAAGCCAATCCGGCGAAACCCTTGATACGCTTTACGCCTTGAGAGAGGCGCGTTCGCACGGGGCGCGCGTAATCTCAATAGTTAATGTCGTAGGGAGCACGATTGCCATGGAGAGCGAAGACGTTCTCTACACCCGCGCCGGTCCTGAAATCGCCGTGGCGACGACAAAGGCGTACTCCGCGCAGATACTCGTATTGTATTTTCTTGCGCTGCATATTTCTAAGTGCAAAGGCACGCTTGACCAGGATGTTCTCAACGGCGCAATAATGCAGTTCAACGCGCTGCCTGACGCCGTGCAGGCTTTGCTGAGCAACCGTGAGCAGATTCAGTACCTTGCGTCGCTGTATTTCAACAGCAAGGATATCTTCTTTATCGGCAGAAATATAGATTATGCCCTTGCCCTGGAGGGATCGCTAAAATTAAAGGAGATATCCTATATACACTCCGAGGCGTACGCGGCCGGCGAACTCAAGCACGGCACCATTTCACTCATTGAGGACGGCACGCTTGTGGTAGCGCTGTGTACCTATGCGCCGCTTGTGGAAAAGATGCTGTCGAACATAAGGGAGGTCAGGGCAAGGGGCGCGGTGGTGATAGCCCTTTGCAGGGAATGCGACAAATCCGTGGCCGAGGCGGCGGACCACACGGTATTCCTGCCCGACTGGGGCCAGATGACGCTGCCGTCGCTCACGATAATACCGCTTCAGCTTTTCGCCTACTATGTAGCGTCCTTAAAAGGCTGCGATATTGATAAGCCGAGAAATCTTGCAAAATCGGTAACGGTGGAGTGAGCTATATTAATTCAACAAAAGGCACTGCACCTAAGCTATAATGATAGAACTGCATAATAGGCAGTTGTGTGCAACTCATTGGAAACAGGGCGTAAGCGCCGTATGCTTACGCCCCTCCATAATTTTTAATGCGGCTTTGATGAGCTCCGTTAAAGTAAGTTAGGATAGGTCCCGTCTTTTGCCTGCATTACTTACAACCAAAATGACTAAAAAATTCCAGAGGGAATATTCTAAACAGTATCAGGCAAGCGGCCTCCAGGCATCCGTAAATACACTAAGCATTCGGCCATACCTTTTAAGTAACGTAAAAATGATCCAGGACAGCTCAAAGCGCGGTACTTTTTTCGCCGCTTAATCCCTCGAGCTTCTAAACGACCGAAGGCTCAAACATCATTTCGCCGCGCTCAAAACGCTTGAGCGACAGCTTGCTTATGTCAACGGTAGGCTCCTTGCCAAGGATAAGCTCGCTCATCACAACTCCCGTCATGGGTCCGAACATGAAGCCGTGTCCTGAGAATCCTACCGCCATATAAAATCCGCCGACCTCTTCGGAGCTTTCATATATAGGCTGTCTGTCGGGCGTTATGTTATAAAGCCCCGCCCACTGGCGCACCAGCCTCAGTTTGCCTATCGGAGGAAGCACCCGGCAGACGGTAGCCGCCATCCCGTCAAGGAAATGCCATGACGACGTTACGCGGCCGTCCCTTGGCTCGCCATCGTCTCCGCGCCCCATTATGAAGGAACCGTGCGGCGACTGCTGTACGTATAGGTTCATGCCAAAAGACATTACCATCGGCCCCTGAATAGGCTCTACGGGCTCCGTTACCAGTATCTGATGCCGCTCCTTGTATACCGGCAGGGTTACTCCGGCCATAGCCGCGATTTCCTTTGAAAAACCGCCCGCCGCGTTTACTACGCGGTTTGACGCTATAAACCCTTTATCGGTAAGCACCCCTGTTACGCGGCCGTTTTCAACCGCTATATCCGTTACGGTCGTATTGGTATGGAATTCAACGCCCATGCGCCTTGCAGCCCTGTAAAACGCGTCGGTGGTTAAAAACGGGTTTAAAAAGCCGTCCTTTTCGCAGAAAGCGGCGCCCTTTAAAATATCGGTGTTGAGGTGGGGTACGAGTTCCTTGGCCTCCTTCAGCGTGACCATGCGCGAAGGTATGCCGCACTCATGCTGTACCTCAATGTTCTTTTCAAATTGGGCCAGCTCGCGCTCATCGTCTGATATAAGCAGATAGCCTGACTGCCTGAATTCGATATCCCCGTCGTATTCGAGCGCTTCATTCGCCTTTTGATACAATTCTATGCTGAACTTTGAAAAGCGGCAGTTCATCTCGGTGCCCCACTGCATGCGCACCCCTGCGCCGCACGCTCCGGTGGAACCGCCGCATATGAACCGCTTTTCCAAAACGACAATATCCTTCACGCCTTTTTTGGCAAGGTTGTAGGCGATGGAACAGCCGGAGATTCCGCCGCCGACGATAATCACCTCAGCGCTCTTACGCATGCCCCTCAGCCTCCCTTGCTATAAGCTCCAAACGTATGCCGTAAGCGGGAGGCCGCACCGTCTGGGAAGCCTGCCCGTCGATTCCAACGCCTGTCATTGCCGCTATCTCGCGCATAACGAGCAGGGAGCAGGTTTTCCCTTGACAGGGCCCCATACCCAGCCGCGTTATCCGCTTTATCTCGTCCATGGACGTATAGCCCTGGGAAATCAGCTCCCTCACGCGCCCCAGCGTAACGTCGGAGCATCTGCAAATGATGGTTTCATCCATATCCCTCACGCCTCCAATGCTATATTGCGCACGCTGTACATATGCCCGCGCGGAACCCTTATACATATAACCGGCGTTCTGTCAAAAGCAGCCGGATTTTTAACGTCCACCACCGTCGCCCTGCACACAAAAGCTCCGGCACGGTCAAGGGCGCGAACCGTTTCACCCTTTTCCGGAAGGGGCAGAAACTCGTATGGTATTTGTATATCAACGCTTTGCGGGTCAGCGCTGCCGTCAACTATCATGATAGCCAGGCCTGGACAGCGGCTTACGCACAGCCCGCAGCCTGTACAGGCCTCAGCGTCCAGCTCTGGGATATTATTTATATCGCTTCCAACCTCTATGGCGCCGAACCTGCACGCGGTTTGGCACGGGTTGCACGGGATGCGTTTATAACACTCCACTACGGCGACCTTACCCCGGTTTATGCGTTCGGCCGTTGGAAACTTCCGCATTATCATTTCGGCGCTGGGCACGCCAGTTTGTTCAAACATATCGGTCTCCTATGCGCAGCGGCAAAACGCCGCATATAGTTTAATTATTTAAATATAAGACGGTTGCGGCCATTTTACAGAGCGGCCTGTTCTATTCCTCTTTTTATATGCTCGCCCGCAGGTCCTGAGCGCAGCGAATCCAGCTGGCGCCTGTATTCGTCAATGGCTTCATCATGTCCGCTGATTCGGAACCCAAGCTTGGAGGCGGCGCACAGGCCCGCTATATAGCCCTCGACCATGGCGGCCGAGGCCTCCTCAACCCCCGACGAATCGCCCGCCACGAACAGGTTTTCAACGGTGGTTTCATACTCGGCGTTCCTTACCGGCACTAGACCCCCAAGAGCGGGAACGTACCTCATTTTGGCCCCAGCCATCGAAATCAGCTCGCACAGCGGCGTAAGCCCTATGGAAACGCACAGGGTGTCGGCATTGATTATGAACTCGGAACCTGGGATTTCATTAAAGCGTTCGTCCAGCTTTACCACCTCAACCGCTTCAAGGCAATCGTTTCCTATGGCGCGCTTGACCGTGTGCCCGGTGAGTATGGGTACGCCCATCCGCGCAACCTTTGAAGCATGTACAAGGTAGCCGCCTATTTTCTGCGCGGCGTCGAGTATGCATTTTACCTCTACGCCCGCCTGCATAAGCTGATAGCTTACGATAAGTCCAATGTTGCCCGCGCCAAGCATAACCACGCTCTTGCCAGGAACCACCCCGTATACGTTCATAAGCGTCTGCACCGCTCCCGCGCCATATATTCCGGGGAGATCGTTGTTTATAAAGGCCAGGTTTTTTTCAGACGCGCCGGCGGCTATTATTATCGCCTTTGGTTTCAGCTTGATGTAACGCTCCTCTTTATATAGAGCTGTAACCACGCCGTCCTCATAGATGCCGGTACATACGGTGTCAGTCAGCACCTCGACACGGTCTTTATATGCGTTAAGCGCATCGACGAGTATCGGGGCGATATCCACGCCCCGCGTGGACGCGTACTGCTCCTTTGCGCCAAAAAACATATGCGTCTGCTTTACCAGCTGCCCGCCAAGGCGGGGGCTGCGCTCTAAAAGCGTCACGCCCGCACCTGCCCTCGCGGCGTTTATAGCGGCGCACAGGCCGGCGGGGCCTCCTCCGACGATGAGAAGTTCACATTCCTTCATATGATTACTCCCTTACCTTCCTGAAGCTCAACCTTCATGCCGTCCCTGACCTCGGTAACGCATGTCTTGACATTGGGCACACCGTCCACAACCATCATGCACGAGGAACAGTTGCCTATAGCGCAGTAAAAGCCGCGGGGGCGGCGCAGGTTTTGGCTGTAGCCTAAGACCATAACTCCGGCCGCGTGCAGGGCCGCCGCTATCGACTCGCCCTCATAGGCGTTTATCGGCTTGCCATTATAAGTAAATGTGACGCGTTTACCCCTGTTAAAATCCAGAATCGGATGATTTTCAATCCTCACGGGCGTATCTCCCTATGTATAGTTCTTATCACAAGGATGATAGCACAAAATGAATCATATGCAAAGATAAATTTTATATGGAATCCAATATATAAATGCTGAAAACCCAATATGCATACTTGAGAAGCGGACCTTTACAAAGCCATATCAACATTACGGCACGGCGCCTTTTATAAGCATTTACAGCCCTTTCTATGTTATAATGTACAAAAAACAGGAGGTCATCATGCGATTGTTTGTTGCCATAGAACTGCCGGGTCAGATGCGCGCCGAGCTTGCGAGGATTCAGAGCGCGCTTAAGCAGCTAAGCTGCGGCGGCAGGTTTGTACCGGCGCGGAACATGCACCTTACGCTGCATTTTATAGGGGAAACATCGGACCTGCACGGGGCCGTAAGCGCCGTACAGAAAAGCGTGCGGGGCATACGTCCCTTTGAACTGCATCTTGGGAGATATAACTGCTTTCAAAGAGGCGGTTCCAGGACTTCGATTGTCGAGGTAAAGGGCGGTCTCAGCGAACTCAACGCCCTGTACGAATCCCTCCAGTACGCAATGTCGGACAACGGTTTTCCCAGGGAGCGCAAGGGTTATGTTCCTCATATTACTCTCGGGAGAAACGTTTCGCATGACGATCTTGTTGAAGCGGAGCTTAGGGATGAACCGCTTAACGCGTCAATGCGGGTGAATTCGATTACACTGTTTGAAAGCACGCGTTTGAACGGGGAGATGGTATACTCGGTTCTTCACAGGGAGAAATTTTTATAATACGCTGCGCCCTTACTTGCGGATGAGCGTTTACTAGCTTCTTACGGAGGGTTTTTTAAAATGTCCATTTCCCTTGAATTTATTGCGGGCAGGGCTGGTTCGCGCAAGACGGCGCTGCTGTTTAGCCGAATTCGCGGCCTGCTTGATAAAGGTGAACGCGCGGTGCTGATTGTACCCGAGCAGTTTACATTTGAAAGCGAACGGCGCCTTGCCGAGTCGCTTGAAAGCGGCTTGCTTGACGCTGTTGTCTTTTCGTTTACAACCCTGGCGTCAAAGGTGCTGCGAGAAACGGGGGACAACCGCGTGTTCTTGTCGCACCAGGGAAAGCTGATGATGATACGCAAGGCGCTGGAGGAGCGCAAACCGGACCTTAGGGTCTATGGCCGCATTGCCCGAAAGCCGGGGTTTACCGCCGAATGCGACAGGCTGTTTACCAGGCTAAAGCGGTTTCTTATCACGCCGGACGCGCTGAGGTCTGCGGCGGAATACAGCGGCGCGCCAGACGCTCTAAGCGCCAAGCTCAGCGATTTAGCGCTTTTATACGAGTGCGTGGAGGACCATCTCGCGGCCCGCTATATGGATGGCGAGGACATTGTAAACTCGCTCATAGACAGGATGGGGCGGTCCAGTCTTTGCGGGGCCCATGTGTTTGTGGACGGCTTTGAGTTCCTTACCGAGCAAAAATACCGCGTGCTGGCGCGGCTTATGGAGGTTGCGGCGTCTATGACGGTAACCGTTTGCGTTGATTTTAACGGGAGCTGCAGGGATAGGGGCCTTTTTATACCAGGATTCACCTCGTATCAGCGGCTTCGTGAGCTTGGAGAGGAGCAGGGCTGCAGAATCAGCATGGTAAATATGGAAAGGAACGGTTCTGAGGGATATTCGGCCGAGCTTTCGCATATGGAGAGGGAGCTTTTCGCGCAGCCGCCCGCGCCGTATTCGGGCGGCGGAGGCTGCGTTTCGGTGTTTACCGCGTCCGGACTCCGCGCTGAAGCGGAGGCTGTATGCAACGCGATAGTACGGGCCGCTCAGGAGGGTACGCGCTACAGGGACATGGCTGTAATAGTTTCCGATATGGAAACCTACGCCCCGCTGTTGAATAGGACTATGCGCCGGTATAGGATACCATTTTTTATGGATCTCAAAAGACCGCTTGACAGGCATCCGATTTCAGTTTTGCTTTTAAGCGCTTTAAAATGCATAGTTAACGGGTTTTCACAGCCCGACGTTCTGGAACTGCTCAAGTGCGGCCTTCTAAACATCGACAGGGATTCGGCCGAACTGTTTGAAAACCATATTCTCAAATTCGGTTTAAAGGGGACGAGGCTGTTTGAACCCATTGAGGCCGCGGACGTAAAGGCCGGTATAGAGCGCGTGCGCTCATCGCTGATCGGTCCGCTGCTGAGATTGCGCCGGTCGTTATCCGATGCCGCCAGTGCTATGGAGAAAACGAGGGCGCTGTACTCGTATATGTGCGAAATGGACGTATACGGATCGCTAAACGCAACAGTCAGGTCGCTGAGGGAGGACGGGGAGCTTGAGCTTGCCGAGGAAACCGCGCAGGCCTGGGACGCGGTAATAGAGCTGCTGGACCAGCTCTACGCTATCATGGGCGACGTAAGGGTCAGCACGAGGCGCTATATGGCAGTGCTTGAAGAGGGGCTTTCAGCATACAAGGTGGGCGTAATCCCCACCACCGCCGACCAAGTGCTCGTGGGCGATGTCGACAGAACCTGCGCCACGGCGGTCAGCAGGCTGTTTGTAGTTGGCTGTTGCGAGGGCCTGTTCCCTAAAAAACCCTCTGAAGACGGCGTTATAAACGACTCCGAGCTTGCGTTTCTGCGCTCGGCAGGCCTTCCCACTTGGGAAACAAGTACGGAACGCGCGTCGGGCAACGTATTTGGAATATATAGCGCCTTGAGCAAGGCGAAGAACCGGCTGTGGCTGTCCTATACCGCATCGGCCGGAGTAAACGGCGGCATACCGTCTTCGGCGATTGACAGGCTTAGGGAACTGTTTACTGTTGACGAGCAGACGGACGTAGGCGGAGGGATGGTCCCAAGCCATCCGCAGGCCGGCCTGGCTATGCTGGCCAAGGAAATGCGCCGCCTGGCGGATACGGGTTCAAGCTCAAAGAGCCGCGGAGGCCTTTACGCCTGGTTTAAGGCAAGCCCAGAATACCGGAGCGCTGTAGACAGCATGGAAAAGGCGCTTTTCTTTTCACCCCATGTCGAGCCGTTTGGCAGGGATATGGCAAGGCTTTTGTACGGCTCGGGAATGCAGGGAAGCGCCACAAGGTTTGAAACGTTCAACTCATGCCCCTTCAGGCACTTCATGCGCTTTGGAATGCGGGCCTATGTGCGCGAGGAATTTAAGGAGCGTTCGGCGGATAAGGGCGTTTTTTACCATGAATCGCTCGATGGCTTTATGAGGCTTGTCATCGACCGCGGCATTGATCTTGGTGTTCTAACGTATGAGGATGTTGAAAGGCTGCTCACGGAGGTATTTGACGTCCTGATCCCCTCTCACAACAGGGGTGTGCTCGTTTCGTCGCCAAGGGCGGAGGCGGAATGCGCGGTAATGATGCGCACGGTCAAAGCGACCGCCTGGGCGGCTGTACAGCAGATGAAACGCGGCGGGTTCATACCGGAAAAGAGCGAGGTGACCTTTGGTTTGGGGGGGACGTACCCGCCTTTGGAACTAAGGCTTGACGACGGCACGGTTTTTCTGGTAACGGGCAAGATAGACCGCATGGACACGTCAAGGGACGGCAGGCGGTATATTCGCGTGATTGATTATAAGACCGGCGGCATGGCATTTGACTACGGGGAACTCTTTTTAGGGTTAAAGCTGCAGCTCCCGCTGTATGTGGCTGCCATAATGGCGGCCGGCTGCGCGGCCGATATCGCCGGAATGTATTATATGCCTGTAACCGAACCCAAGCTTGAGGACGTACAGTCGGAGGAAAAACTGGAGGAGCTGCTGCTAAAGGCGTTTCGACTCAGCGGCATAACGGTGAGCGAGCTTGACGTGATAGGGCTTACCGATAATTTTGAAGGCGCTTCCTCAATCATTGAAGCGAGACGGAATAAGGACGGCGTCCTCACCGGCAGGGGATTGGTTCCTTCAAGCGGCATGCGCGCTGTAGTCGATTTTTCAAAGCGCCGCGCCGTAGAGACGCTAAGGGATATTATGGACGGCCACGCGGATGCGGCGCCGTACAGCTATGGCAACAACAAAAGCGCCTGCGACTGGTGCGACTACGCCGGCGTCTGCATGTTCGACGCAAAATTCCGCGGCTGTTCCATGCGGAAAATGGTAAAGATGGACAAAGCCGGGTTTTTTCACGGGATAGGAGGGAACGAGGGCGATAGGTGACCAGGGGGACATTGCGCAGCTGCGAAAGACCATAACCAAGCGGTATTTAACATCTTCAAGGCTATAAAATGATGGATGATAGGTTTCTGCCCTTGATGGCGATAAATACGCTGAAGTATGTTCACATGTTTTTTTAGCAGGGCTCTATCTGGCTAACGTATAGTTCCTTATTCAGAGAGGATATACGGCAAAACATTACATGAAAAGGATATAAAAGTATTATACGTGTTAAACTTTGGTTTCATACGGGATTTATATGAACCGATATCAGTTTTTAGACATATAAAAGCTTATTTAAACAATTTTCGGCATATGGAAGACTATTTAAAATATTTGTTGACAACCTATATTATGTGACGTATAATAACGCTAAAATAAAACCTTGGAGGCGCTTATGCTTAAACACCGGAGGTATACGCTGTTGGATTACATCTGGCTGCCGCTTAGGGCAACGCCGGTTCCAACGCTGCTTTATATCGTCAGGGTTATAATTCAGTCCTTCATACCAGCCGTCACAGCGCTTGTAACAGCCCAATTCGTAAATACGGCCATATCCATAGCCGGCGGCTCCGCGGGCATGGATAAAATTGTCTTGCCCATAGCAATGATAGTTTTTATAACCTCGTTTAACGTCCTTGGCAAGCGGCTCACTGATTTTTGCAAGGTTCGCATAATAAACGGTTTGCGTTCAAAGCTTCGCCCGGATATGCTTGAAAAGCGGGCCAGGCTTGAATATGCCTGTATTGAGGATCCTGAGAAGTGGGACCTCGTAGAGCGGGTAACAGCCCCCAAGAACCAGAGGACGCCTGAGGACAGGGTGTTTATGGGCTTTGCGGATACACTGAGCTTCATGTACATGATCGTGAGCTTTATAAGCGTCATCAGCCTAATCATAGCTCAGGTATGGTGGGCCGGCCTGCTGATAATCGCCGCCATAGTTCCCGTTGTCATCACAAGCATGAAGGGCGGCAACAAAACCTATGAAGCCCAGAAGCTGGTATCAAAGGAGCAGAGGCGCTACAAATATCTTCACGACGTGCTGGCAAAACGCGATAATGCCGCGGAGCGCGCGGTGTTCGACTTTACCGGCGAGGTAAGCAAGGAATGCAGGGAGGAGTACGAGCGGGCCCGCAAAATAGAGTTTGACGAGCAGCGGAAGTGGTTTTTCCGTATGAACCTTAGCGGGATGATAGTGGCCGCGGTATCGGCGGTTTGCGCGCTGGTGCTGCTCATTCCAACCATTCAGGGGCTTATAACCGTTGGTATGTTCATGGGCCTTTTTACAGCTATGAGCGATATGGTGGGGGACATGCGGTGGCTGCTGGCCCAGAATACGACAAACGTGGTCCTCAACTCAAAGTACGCAAAGGACCTCACGGAATTCATGGCTATGCCCGAGCAGGAGGGCGCTGAACTTATGCCGGACCGCAGCGTTCCCGCGTTTGAACGCCTTGAGTTCAAAAACGTCTCGTTCGCCTATCCTGGAAGCGACGCCAACGTGCTCAACGGACTGTCGTTTACCCTGGAAAAGGGAAGGCATTATTCATTTGTAGGTGCGAACGGGGCAGGGAAAACCACCATTACAAAGCTGCTCTTAGGCATGTACCAAAATTACGAAGGGGAGATACTGATAAACGGCAAAGAACTGCGCACCTACAGCGTAGCGCAGCTTAAAGCGCTGTTTATCTGCGTATTTCAGGACTTTTCAAGATATCAGCTTACCATGCGTGAAAACATTGAACTTGGCAATATAGGCGGAACGAACAATGGGAATATAGAGCGGGCGGTCGAGCTGTCCGGACTTTCAAAATTAAAGGAACGGATAGGCTTTGACGCTCACATAGGAAAGCTTGACGAGGACGGGGTCGACGTGTCCGGCGGAGAGTGGCAGCGCATCGCTATGGCAAGGGCCATTATAAGCCAATCCGAGATCAAAATCCTTGACGAGCCTACCGCCGCGCTTGATCCGATAGCGGAACGCGACGTATATGAGAACTTCAGGGATATAAGCCGCGGAAACACAACGGTGTTTATAAGCCACAGGCTTGGCTCAACAAAGCTTGCCGACATCATATACGTGCTTGACGGCGGCCGCGTTATCGAAAGCGGGGACCATGAAAAGCTGATGGAGGAGGACGGCCTCTATGCAGAGATGTTTGAAAGCCAGCGAAGCTGGTATGCGCAAACCGCCTGATTCCGCCGATTTAACGATTCATATGAGAATGTTCGTGGAGGTAATATATGAAAACTGCCGCTGATCAAAAACCCGTATCGATATACAAGGTTATAAAAAGCTTTACCCCATACCTTTTTAAGGAAAACAAGAAGGTTACGTTTTCTATAATGCTTGTAACGCTGCTGATGATGGCTTTGATGGTTGGACAGACAATTCTAACGGCGAATTTGTTTACATCCGTTGAAATGGCTGTAGGAAGCGGCAGCTACACAGAGCCAATCCTGTGGTTCCTTGGCGTGCTTGCCATTGTTCTCGCAACGCCGTTACTAAATGGGGCTGTTAACCTGTGGCTGCCGGACCTGTGGAGAAGGTGTGAAAGCTCCATACTGCCCCACATCCATAAAAAGGTGAAAAAGCTGCCGGTGACCGCCTTTGAGGATCCGTCCATGCTGGACGCGATAAATAAGGCTGAAGTCGGCGCGACGAACGGTTCGGTCCTTGTTGTACTGTTGCTGTTGGTGGTATTCGGCTATCTGCCCTATTTTATATTGATGGGCGCATACCTGTATACGCTTAAGCCAATACTGGGGATTGCGCCAATAATAGTATTCATTCCCGTGCTCCTTGGCCAGATAGTCAAGGTTAAAGCGTTTTCCGAGCTGGAGGAAAAATCCGCCCCTTCGCGCAGGCGCGTCGAGCACTATGAAAAATGTGTTGGGGACAGGCAATTTTTCAAGGAAACACGGCTGTTAGGAGCATTCACCTTTTATAGAAAGCTATACAGGGAAAGCATAGGGCTGCTGAATAAGGAGAAATGGCGCGCCGAGCGCAAATCGGGCATAATTGAGCTGTTGATGAAGGCGCTCACCCTTATCGCCTACGGCTTTCTGCTCTACCTGCTGGTCACTGCGCTGCTATCAGGAGACATTGCGGCCGGCCAGTTCGCCGCGGTATTTGCCAGCATAGGATGGCTTTTCGGCATGATGGAGGAGATGATCGTGCAGAACGTGGGTTCCGCCCTCCAGGAAAAGGGCGCCGCGGTAAACCTTATCAGGCTGCTGGAGATGCAGGAGAGGGAGGGCGATAAGAAGGTCGAGGTTGATCGTGGGATTGAGCTGAAGGATGTGAGGTTTACATATCCAGGCAGTGAGAAGGAGAGCATAAGAGGCGTCAGCCTGACAATACGCCCAGGAGAGACGCTTGCGGTCGTAGGCACAAACGGAGCGGGGAAATCCACGCTTGTAAAGCTGCTGATGGGCCTTTACACGCCGACGTCAGGAGCTGTAAGCATCGGCGGGGTGGATTCCAGGGAAGCGGACCCCAACGCTATGTTTAAAAATACTTCCGCGGTATTCCAGGACTTTGGAAGATATAAGATGACGCTTGAGCGAAATATACATATAGCGGACCTGAGAAAGGCGGAAGGGATTGAGAAAGCGGCGGAGCAGGGCGACGTTGACATACAGGGGGAAAGCTATCCAAAAGGCCTTGATACGATGCTTTCAAAGGAATTTGACGGCGTGGATGTATCGGGAGGCCAATGGCAGAGGATTGCGATTGCGCGGGGCCTGTTCAGAAACCATGACCTTATCGTGCTGGATGAGCCTACCGCGGCGATCGATCCGCTGGAGGAGACCAGGGTGTATAAAAAGTTTGCTGAGATAGCCAAAGAGAATACCGCCATAATAGTTACCCACAGACTGGGATCGTGCCGCATAGCCGACAGGATTGCCGTAATGGATTCAGGGGAGCTGGCGGAGCTGGGGACGCATGATGAGCTTATGCAGAATAACGGCCTTTACCGCGAGATGTGGGACGCTCAGTCCGAGTGGCTCAATGGCAGCGGATCTGAGAGGTGCGCCTGATACTGGGCGGCCGAACAGGAGCAAGGACGCATTATTATTTTGATACGAAAATATTTATGAGGGGCCGCACGCTTGCGCCCCTTTTTACTATGATCCTGCAGGCAAATGAGCTATCATGAAGAAAGCCATAGCGCAGTTTTGGGGTGAGCATTATAGCTTTGGTCATGCGCGCCTTTTAATATGGACGGAGCTTATGATAAAACAGTAATGAAAAATTTGCCTGTAAACGCACGATTGAATAACTTTCCTTCATGATTTAGGCTGTTTCGACTCCAATACGGGTTAGGCGGGCGCCTTTTCAGCATACCCAGCAAGGCCAGATTCGGCTTGAAGGCGGATGCGTACGCAACGAACAGAAGGCGCCATGATTTCATGATATGGATTATCTGGTTAATTCGTAACTTAAGGGATATAAGAAAACATTACCCTCGTCAACTGAGGGTAGCATAATAAATTAAATCAGATCAAACGCCGCTTGTATACCTTTTAGGCTCTATAAGGTTTTTACCCATAAAATAAAAACCCCCGGAGCGTCCGGGGGATGGATATTGAAGCTAAACCAAAATTTGATTTATACCATATAGGAATGTACCAAACTAGAGAATAGTCCGTCCTTTGGGATGTAAAAAGCTTAGCAGAGTCCATCAGGACCGATTAAACCTCATCCCATGGGCGGGTTTACTTCAATATTATCCGTTGAGCATACCATCAAGCGGTGTTAACGGCATACTGGCTTTGAAACCATATCGTCCTCACGCGCAGAACGCCGCAATCGTCCGAATTAAGTTAAGATCAACAGACAAATTCCAAACATGGAAAGATCCATGTATCAATATCAGCTCAGCCAAACTGTCATAATTATCGCCGTATATCTGGCTCCTATATGCTCAGTTGGGTGTTATTAGTCGTTAGCTCCGCCTGTGGGTGAAGCATCGGGAGTGGCCGATGTGTCAGGTGTGGCCGAAGCATCAGCGTCGGGTGTAGCTGATGTTGCAGGCGTTGCTGACGTTACAGGAGCCTTCGTCGGGGTTGCCGCCGGCGTGGTGGCCTTAGGCGTAGCAATCGGAGTAGGCGTAGCCGGCTTTGCCGACGGGCTTGCGCTGGGGCCGTCGTCGCATGCGCAGCCGGTGATGCAAAGAGCTACCAGTACTGCCATAGCTAATACAAGACTGATTATTCTGGTTTTACGATTGAGTTTCATTGTTTACCTCCAAGTAGTTAATGATATTTTTTGATATCAATATTGTTTTTATATTTGACTTAAAGTATTCTTACTTCCGTAAGTGCAGGTTGGCTATTGCTGATTTTGGAATATACGAACTCTATATCTTTACGCGGGTCTTATAGAACCACCTCCGTACAATTTGGTATTTTACGGCATCCGCCACCGCATGCATCATTATAGCGGATAGATCCGGTTATTGCAAGATAAATAACAACTATAATTAGGCACTTTCTACAACAATATATAAAATAATCTAATATTTGCTAAAACAGTATTTAAAACGAAATAAACATCGCGATCCAAAGCCAGAAAACCATGCGGGTCAAGGCTTCAGCATCATACTGATAATAAAGCCGGAATTTGAAGCTGACGGTTAAAAGACACGATTTTTATCAAAAATTACATTTTTACCTTGTCGATGTCATTAGCAATAGACAAAAGGCAAAGTGTAAAGTTTTTGTTAACATATGGATTTTGCGGTAAAATCATGCCTTAATGTCCTTATAACGATTAGTAGAAGTCCGCAAAGACCGGCTCTTTAATAAAAAGCGCAGCTCTGCGCGGCAGGTTAGGCGTTTGCCCTGCGCCATACCGAGCTTCGGCGGCTGGGATTTAAAATGGGAATTGTGTTCGGATAATCAAAGACTGAAGCGCGGCAAGATTAAAAAGGGATTATTTCGCAAGCATACCCTCAAACTGGGATAGCAGCTCGTCAACGGTTGGGTTTTTGGTTTTGAGTTCTGAATCAAAACTCTCGTCCCATGTTACCCTGCCCGAATCGTCTACCTGAAACAAACCCTGTCTTTCCGCGCCAAGGACGCAGTTCCTTACTATGCCCAATTTTGCTGCTTCCTCGTCAAGGACGCTGTCAATAGTGGCTAAGGCTAGAACGTAACGTTGACCTTCCTCAAACCTGGTCGGAACTGAATACATCTGCATTATGTTAATTATATTGGTTTTGGGGTTAGCCGTCCTGATCGTGTCCCCGTCCAAGCCTTTTATACATTTTTCAACACGAAACTCAATCGTATCTCCAGCTTCCTGTTCCAATATTACCTTTCCCGCTACGCCATAAACGATAAGATCCGCGTTTTTGACAAGGTCGTCAAGGCTTTTCTGCTTATCCCCGTATACTGCGGAACCCTGGCTCGTCTGTCCGCCGTCCTCTTCAGGGGAATTCGAAGGACTGGCCGTGCATCCAAATATGCTCATAGCCAATAAGAGAATGGCGATAAGCATGCAACATGTTTTGAAAATAACCTTTGAGTTCATTATGGTTGCCTCCTAACTTATTATATTAATATTCAATTTCACTAAAATCTGTCATAGATCTGGCCGAGATGGTTGAATTCCTTTGTGCTGGGCCGGGATTGGATATCTTCAAAATATTGCGTCATCACGTATCCGCCGTTAAAGTGGCCTGTATAGCCCAAAGCATGCCCTATTTCGTGTACGGCCACCTTCCGCCATTCCGATTCGCTGTTCATGGAGTTTTCAATAAAAAGCACATTAACCCTGGCCGCGAACTTTCTTATGGTATAGTTTTTTCCGTTATATACGCCTATATCTACGTATGTTGTATTGGCGGGAAGAACCGCGGCATATGCCGTAATTTCCACCCCATGTGAAAAGGCCGTTGCCCTGGATACCCCGTCAATCAGTATATCGGCCGAGGTCGGACTTGTGGTTTCGGCAATACTAAATCCTGTGGCGCTGTCCCATTGGGTAAAACCGGCCCTGCAATAGTTCTTGATCCTTTCGGCTGTGAGAAGGCTGTCGCTTACCGCGGATTTGTAGCACATTACCGGTTGACTTTGGTGATAAAAGACTTCGTTTACATCGCTCCACCAGCAGTTCAGATAAACCGAACGCGCGGCGTTTCCATCTTTGGCAAGAACATATAGCATTGTGAATATAAATATTATCACAGTACCATTAGAAACAATCGTCGCATTTGAACTTGCATAGTTATTACCTCCTATTACTATAAAGTATATATAAACAATATCATAATATATAACCTTAATCAATACAATGGACCTTAATTTTAACAGATCATTATTAAAAACAATGTCGAATACCGCGAATAAAAAATTATTTGTTAAGCCGCCGTTTTCCCTTAAAATAAAACGTTATCAAGTTTGATGGAACTATGATATTATAATGCAAGGCTAAATGCAAGATCATATGCTTAAGGGAGGAATATTGTGCTTATATACAACACCATGACGCGCAGAAAAGAGGAACTGACCCCCATAAAGCAGGGTGAGATCAGCATGTATGTATGCGGGCCCACGGTTTACAATTTCATACACGTTGGAAACGCCAGACCGCTGATTGTATTTGATACTCTGAGGAGGTATCTTGAGTACAGGGGTTATAAGGTGACCTTCGTTCAGAACTTTACGGATATAGACGATAAGCTTATACGCAGGGCCGCTGAGGAGGGCTGCTCGGTTCAAGCTGTGGCGGACAGATATATAGCGGAATATTATACGGACGCGAGGGCCCTTCACGTGAGTGACGCCACATTCAGCCCGCATGCCACGGAGCATATAGGCGATATTATCGGCCTGATACAGCGCTTAATCGATATGGGCTACGCCTATGCGGCTGATAACGGCGACGTATACTTTTCTGTCCGCAGCTATCCCTCATATGGGAGGCTGACCGGTCAGTCGATAGAGTCGCTTGAGAGCGGGGCGCGCATAGACCCCTCCGAGCAAAAGCGCGACCCGCTGGACTTTGCCCTGTGGAAGGGGCGCAAGCCTGGGGAGCCGTATTGGGAGGCGCCATGGGGCGGCGGGCGGCCTGGCTGGCACATAGAATGCTCGGCGATGAGCATGCGGCTTTTAGGGGAAACCTTTGACATACACGCGGGCGGACAGGACCTTATGTTTCCGCATCACGAAAACGAAATAGCCCAAAGCGAGGCCGCTACCGGAAGGCCGTTTGCGCGTTACTGGATGCATAACGGCTATATAAACGTCAATAATCAAAAGATGTCGAAGAGCCTTGGCAACTTCAGGACTGTTCGCGACATAGTATCCGAATTCGAACCGGACGCATTGAGGCTGTTTATGCTTTCGGCTCATTACAGAAGCCCGATTAACTTCTCACGCGAGCTTATGGAACAGGCCGAGACCGCTTGCACGAGAATACGCACGGCAAGGGAGCGGCTGGCCGAGGCGCGCGTTTCGGATGCGCCGGATACGAAAGCTGAAGGCGCCTTTATTGATTCGCTGAATGTCTTTAGCGAGGCGTTTATCAGGGCCATGGACGACGATCTCAATACAGCCGACGCGATCGGAACGCTGTTTGAGCTGATACGGGCCTGCAACACCTTTGTAACCGAGCCTAGGAGCGCAGAGGCCGTTAAAAGGGCGCAAGAGCTGTTTGATGAGCTTGCGGGCGTATTGGGGATAGAGACAAAAACGCGGGCCGAGTTTCCGGAGGCGGCGCTGAACCTGCTGAACGAGCGCGCCGCCGCGAGGGGCGCAAGGGATTGGGCTAGGGCGGACGCGATACGCGACGAGCTTAAAGCCATGGGCTTTGCTGTTGAGGACTCGCCGCAGGGTGCAAAGTTAAAGCCGCTTGCGTGAACTTAAGACGTCAAGTCGGCGATTAAGGGTTTTCACTGGTTTTACAGAAGAAGGAGGCGTAAAAATGGGCGTTGTGCTATTTATCTTGGTTGCCGTTTATCTGCTGTATCTGGCTATAAAGGGCAAGGGGAAAATATACTCGCTGGAGCGGATTTATGAGGATAAGGTTAAGCTGCATGTAAAGCAGGTGCGGATTTTGCTGTTTATTGACGCTGCGATGCTTTTGGGAGTAAGCGCATTGGAGCTTTTGGGGATATTTGAGGATATGGTGTGGCTCAGATTTGTGCTGGGCGCTGTTATTATCGCTCCATTGATAGCCATACCGGCGCTTACTTACAAACACACCGACCCGGAAAAGCGGTTCCAGCCCGTGCCGTCGCGGTACAGCGACGAAGCCAGGAACAAAGAAAAGGCAAATCCAGGCCATGACGGCGACGAAGAACAAAGGGCGGCGAAAACCCCTGTAAAGCCGCGGACAGAATCGGGCGTGGACGACGGCAGCGCTGAAAATCCGTTTTACGATCCTGACCCCGAGGACTTTGAGTAAGTCTGATAGATAAGCGTGATTAAAGCCATATCGGTTTATTAAGCTTTTACCGGCGCTTTAGGGCCGCACATAATAAATCCCCATGCATCCTTCGGGGATATCCAAAGACTTATCAAAGGGCGCGGCAGGCGCCCTTTGATAAGTCTTTCAGGGTGGGTTAACGCGCCCAAGGGTTCAACCAAAACGGGCGGCTATTGCTGAACGCTGGGATGGGGCCAGGATCACTCATGAAAACACATAACGGCCCTATCAATCACAGATCCGTTTAAGCACCCCGTTTATAACCTCATAGCGCCGGTTTTCATTTTTAGCTATCTTTTTTAGTATCTCTTCCTCAAGATTTATGCCGAGCATTTGGGATAAACCCATAAGATAGATAGCTATGTCCGCAAGCTCTTCGCCTATGCCGTCCTCGCCATTTTTATATGCTTCAAAGGCTTCCGCCACCTCGCCGTACAGCAGGCAGAATTCAGTGTTGATATCTGTAGTGTTAAAGCCTTTGCTGAGCTTGTTTTGAAATACGCTGTTTTGAAGCTTTGTAATATCTACCATGATCTATCCCCAACCTCTCAATCAATATATTTATTTTAAATAAAGTCTATTCTATTGCTCGCCGCTTCCGGTTACCTTTATAGCCTTGAGCCCGCTCTCCATGATGAGCTTGCGCACCGCGGGCCAATACATAAACGGCAGCTTCAGCGCCTTCAGCCTTAGCTTCATCCGAATTGGCAGTGTCTTTGACCTATACGCGAGGTTTGGCGATCTATGCCCCGAGTTTAAAACATCCGCCAGCAGGTGGGCGCTGTTTATGGCGAAGCTGACGCCTTCCAGGGAACTCGGGCTGATAAAGCCCGCCGCCTCTCCGATTAAAAACGCTCCTCCGCCCCCGCAGCAGAACCTGTCCGTAAGCGAGGGCCTGAGCACAACGCACGCCTCCGTCCTTATCGGCTCCCCAAAGCGGAAACCAAACTCCCGTTTCAGCTTGCTCTTTTGGGCCTCAAAGCGGCCCCGGGGGTCGTCCGGAGGAAATGCCCCGCCGAATATAAATACATTGTCCTTGGAAATGGACCATGAACAGCAGTCGCTTGTATCGGGATCGAATATACAGGAATAGAACGGGCTGCTGTGCGTTTCTTTAAACCATTGCTGGATCGAAATATAGTGGCGTATTCTCGAATTAGGATAAAGAGACCTTCTTAGCAGCGAATTGGCCCCATCAGCGCCAACGACATATTTCGCCGTCAGGCAGCCCTCCATACCGGCTTCATCATAGCGGATCAAAAAGCCGCGGCCGGTTCGCTTTACTGATGTACAGCGGCAATCCGTCAGTATTTTAACCCTGTCGGGAATCATGCCGGTAAGCCACCTGTCAAACTTATCCCTATCCAGATTTATGTAAAAGCGCTGATAGTGCCGAACCAGCCTTGAACGCAGGTCTATGGTCTTTACAGCGAATATTTGCGGATCAACCAGCACGTCTTTTGGCAGCGTAAGATCGAAGCGCGCCAGCGCCTTTTGCGCGTCCCTGGATAAAAGCCCCCCGCACGGTTTTTTAAAGCCGCTTCCGGCGTCCGCACGCTTTTTGTCAAGCGCTATAACCCTAAAGTTTTGGCTTAAAAGCCTGGCCAGCGTTGCTCCGGCAGGCCCCAAACCCATGATGGCTATATCATAATCAGGCAGTTTATCGGCCATAGATTCGTTTTAGACTCTCCAACTTTATTTTATGCGGTAAAAAACACCGGCTGGGATAACATGCGCGGATGGTCAAGACCACGGGCATTCTTTAATTTTATTCATACTTTCTTATGGGAATTCCGGCCAACCTGAATATTTCTAAGGAAAACTCGTCGGGATAGCCCTCTCCATATATAACCTGCGCTATTCCCGCGTTCACTATCATTTTGGCGCAGATCACGCACGGCTGGTGAGTACAGTACAGGGTAGCCGCTTCGATGCTTACTCCGAGCTTTGCCGCCTGGATTATGGCGTTTTGTTCAGCGTGTATTCCATAGCATAATTCATGCTGGGTGCCGGAGGGTATTCCCAACCTGTCGCGCATGCATTCACAGCGTTCAACGCAACTGGCTACGCCTGAAGGAGCGCCATTGTATCCTGTTGTTAGTATTCTCTTATTTTTTACTATTACAGCGCCTATTTTGCGCCCCTCCCTATAGCAGCTTGACCACCCCGCAATGGTTCTCGCCATTTCCATAAACCGTGAGTCCCATTTAGTCCACATTGAGTACCACCTCCAGCCACAATTATAGCATTTATGCCCGTCTGTGTAAAATCATCATTAAAAATAGTAAGAAAACTCAAGCAATTTTGAGTAAAAGTTATCTAAAATGGATTATTCTTCTTAAATTGGTTATAATTCAAAATGAATGCGGTTAACCCGCCTTGCCATGAGGACGATCATAAACTATGATATCCCTGTTAGCACTCAAAAAAGACGAGTGCTAACATTGTGAGGATAATACCACCAAAAGGAGGAATAAACCATGACGCTAAAACCATTGGCAGACCGCGTCGTAATCAAGAGCCTTGAGGTTGAGGAAACCAGCAAAGGCGGAATAATACTTACAGGAACGGCTAAGGAAAAGCCCCAGATGGCCGAAGTTATCGCCGTAGGCCCCGGCGGCAACGTAGACGGCAAGGAAGTTACCATGCATGTCAGCGTGGGAGACAGGGTTATCTATTCAAAGTATGCCGGAACGGAAGTTAAGCTCGACGGCGTAGAGTACATTGTTGTACGCCAGAACGATATTCTGGCAGTAGTAGAGTGAGGAGGAATCAAAAATGGCAAAACAGATCAAATTCGGCGAAGACGCCCGCAAAGCCCTTGAGGCAGGCATAAACACCCTTGCCAACACCGTAAAGATCACACTTGGTCCAAAGGGCAGGAACGTTGTTTTGGACAAAAAATTTGGTTCTCCCCTGATCACAAACGATGGCGTTACTATAGCTAAGGACATTGAACTCGAAGATCCATTTGAAAACATGGGCGCGCAGCTTGTGAAGGAAGTGGCGACAAAGACAAACGACGTAGCAGGCGACGGAACCACCACCGCTACGCTTTTGGCTCAGGCGATAGTACGCGAGGGCCTTAGGAACGTGGCGGCCGGCGCTAACCCGATGGGCATAAAGCGCGGCATTGAGTACGCTGTTGAGGAGGCTGTAAAGGAACTTAAAGAGATAAGCAAGCCCGTTGAGAACAAGCAGTCCATAGCTCAGGTAGCCGCTATATCCGCGGGCGACGAACGTATAGGTTCCCTTATCTCGGACGCAATGGAGAAGGTGGGTAACGACGGCGTAATCACCGTTGAGGAGAGCAAAACCATAGAAACCACCCTTTCAATCGTAGAGGGCATGCAGTTCGATCGCGGCTATGCTTCATCGTATATGGTGACGGATCCGGATAAGATGGAAGCCATCCTTGACAATCCGCTGATCCTTATCACGGATAAAAAGATTTCAAGCATCCAGGAAATACTCCCGATACTGGAGCCCGTCGCCCAGCAGCAGCGCAAACTGCTTATAATCGCCGAGGACGTAGAGGGTGAAGCCCTTGCAACCCTTGTGGTAAATAAACTGCGCGGGATGCTTCAGGTTGTGGCTGTAAAGGCTCCGGGCTTTGGAGACAGGCGCAAGGAAATGCTCAAGGATATAGCCACCCTTACAGGCGGCGAAGTAATTTCAAGCGAGCTTGGAATGGAGCTTCGTGACGCTACGCTGGAGCAGCTGGGTTCAGCGCGCCAGGTAAAGGTTGATAAGGACAATACAACGATCGTAGAGGGAAGCGGGGAGCCGGCCGAGATCAAGGCGCGCATCAATTCAATCCGCAGCCAGATCGCCGAATCCACATCCGAATATGACCGCGAAAAGCTCCAGGAGCGCCTGGCCAAGCTGGCTGGCGGCGTAGCCGTAATCGCTGTGGGCGCGGCCACCGAGGTGGAGATGAAGGAAGCCAAGATGCGCATCGAAGACGCCCTTGCCGCTACGCGTGCAGCAGTAGAAGAGGGCATCGTCCCAGGCGGCGGAGTGGCGCTGCTCAACGTGTGCGACAGCATCCGCAGGATTGCGCTGGACGCAACCGGCGATAAGCGCACGGGTATAGAGATTGTGCTTCGCGCAATGGAAGAGCCGGTAAGGCAGATAGCCTATAACGCGGGACTGGAAGGTTCCGTAATCGTATCTAACATCCGTTCTGCCAACAAACCCGGCTATGGCTTTGACGCGGCCAAGGACGATTATGGAATGATGACTGAAAAGGGCATCATCGACCCGACCAAGGTGGCAAGAAGCGCCTTGCAAAATGCTGCTTCTATAGCGGCGATGGCGCTTACGACCGAAAGCCTTGTGTGCGACATCCCCGCTCCGGAACCTCCGGCGCCGATGGGCGGAGCGCCTGGAATGTATTAATTTATAGGGATAGGATTAAAGCTGAATGCTCCGGCCCACTAGCCGGAGCATTATTTATCCTTGGGCGCGGCTTATATCACGCCAAAGATATGACTAAAAGTTATATTATCTAGAATGAAGGCAAGCTCGGTTTAAACAGCAAATCCGCCTCCCCTCTTTTTTAAAATAAGTTTTTTAGAATTGACGTGCTGATATTCCTGAATACGTGATACAATATTTTCGCTTAACGCCAAATTGACGGGGGATTGAATGAACAGCATTATTGACGATATAGGGAATTTTATTTTTGTAGAGAACCAGCCTGAATTATGCGACGTAATAATGGTTGTGGGCGGCTCACACCCTGAATTGGGGGAGAAGGCGGCGGAACTATGGAAACAGGGCTTTGCTCCCCTCTGTTTTGTCGGCGGCGGGGTAAGCGTTAAAAGCGGCGTATTTCCTGGCCCTAAATCCAAGGCTGATATATATAATGAAAATTATGCGACCGAATTTGATTTCCTTACGGATGTCCTTATAAAAAACGGCGTTAATAAAAACGCGATAATCGGTGAGAGCAAATCGTCATTTACCAGGGAAAACGCGGTAATCGCGAAACAAACTTGTGATGATAAACAAATGATAGTTAAAAAAGCTATCATAGTTTGCAAACGATTTCACGCAAGAAGATCATTGATGTTTTTTCAATCCGCTTTTCCCGGCACAGTTTTTGCCGTAGCCCCGGTTGACAGTTACAACATAACAAAAGATAATTGGTACAAAACGGAATATGGGGTCAGCCGCGTGTTAGGGGAGTTGAGGCGCTGCGGCGACCAATTTTCTTATTCAGACATTAATAACCTCGTCAAATGAGCGTATAAACGCATTTATGTAAAAACGGAGGCATTGCATATGTTGGTTGACAGATTAAATAGTTAAAAACTACGCCTATTATTGCGGTCAAACCGCAAATTAATGCCGTTGAGCCTTCTGCAATCCATTCATTCGTCATATCCTTTATGTAGTATAAGCCTTGGAATTTATTATAAATAAGTCCAGGCTCGCCAATCCGCGCTTTGCGGATATATTATGTTATCCCCGGAGGAAACGATGGAGCGTTTAAAACAGGACAAGAAAAAACTTATCGTCTACGCATCCGCAGTGGCGATTCTTGTATTAGCGGCGCTTGTTCTTGCTATTGAAAACAATGACGTGGCGGCCGTGTTCAGCAACGAGCCGGAGGAGCGAAGCTATATAAAATGGGTTGATTTCAATCCCACTGCCGAGATATTAAACCGTGCTATCAAGTATGATACAGAGTCATATGGCTCTCAGGTTCATCTGAACTTTATAGAGCTTCTTTCCTATACCGCGGCAAAATGCGGGGGCAACTTTTCAGGTAAGGGCGCTGCCTCTGAAATGGATAAGCTTGTGGAGCGGCTTAACGCAGGCGAGCTGATGAAGGATATTGCCGATGGATTAAAATATTATGATTATTATATAACCGCTTATGGGGCGGTGCTTAACGGCTTTTTGGGCGAGTACAGCATTGAGGTGGAGGACGAGGCATCCCCTTCTGGCAAGCGCTGGGAGGATGGATATGGCCTTACGGTATTTTCTCCGATTGCAAAGGGCTACGGGTTTTCGCACTATAAGGATTTTGGCAATGAGCGAACCTATGGATATAAGCGAAAGCACCAGGGGAACGACCTGATGGGCTATGTCGGCATGCCCATTGTAGCAATAGAAAGCGGGTATATCGAGGAGCTTGGGTGGAACAGATTCGGTGGCTGGCGCATAGGTATACGTAGCTTTGATAACCTCCGTTACTATTACTATGCTCATATGCAGAAGGACCATCCCTATGTGAAGACCCTAAAGGAGGGCGATGTGGTGATGGCTGGGGACGTTATAGGATACATGGGGTTAACGGGCTACAGCAACACCGAAAACGTAAACCAGCTCAAGCGCCCGCATCTTCACCTGGGACTCCAGCTTATATTTGAGGAGATACAGAAGGAGGGCAGCAATCAAATATGGATTGACGTATATCATCTGGTTGAGGTGCTGCAAAAAAACAAGAGCGAGGTAGTAAAGGATGAGGAAACCGGAGACTATAAGCGCAAATATGGATTCAGGCTTCGCGGCGACGAGGTGATAAACAGTGAAGGCGGTAATTGACAAGCGCTTAGTTGGGAAGATCGCGGTTACGCTTTCGTATGTTATATTAGTAATGGGTCTGGCCGTTATAATCGCGCTGCCGGCTAACGACCTGCCCGCGGACGCTTCTCCCATAGAGGGCATAGAGGTCCCCATATTGATGTACCACAGGGTTTTAAAGGATTCGTCGAAGGTAGATACGTATACCATAACCCCCGGGACGTTTAGAAATGATATGATCTATCTAATGGAACGGGGCTATGAAACTGTGTTCATAAAGGATATCATAGACTACGCCATGGGGGGCGCGCCGCTGCCTGCCAAGCCCGTGGTAATAACCTTTGACGACGGATACTATAACAATTATATATATGTGCTTCCAATTCTTGAGGAGTTGGGGATCAAGGCGTCCATAGCCGCCGTAGGCGAATTTACCGATACGTTTACCAACAGTATGGACATGAACGCTAATTATTCGCATTTGACCTGGGGACTGCTCAAAGAGCTTGAAGAGTCGGGCCATGTTGAGATACTGAACCATTCGTACTATATGCACAAGCAGGGAAAGCGTAACGGCGTGAAGCGCAGAAAGGGAGAGGACGAAGAGGAATACCGAAGCGTGCTTACCTTCGACGTTATGAAGATGCAGGAACAGCTTAGGGTAAAGGCAGGGATTACCCCGCAGACCTTTGTATACCCCTATGGGCTGTACACCGACGACAGCGAGGAGCTTTTAAAGGAGATGGGCTTTAAGGCCACGCTCATATGCGAGGAACGCATCAACTTTATTACAGGCCCCGAAAGCCTGTATAAGCTTGGGCGCTTTAACCGTACGGGAAAGATGAGCACTGAAAGGTTTATGGCTAAGATGGGCATAAAGTAAGCTTTACGCGTACATACCCGCATGCGTGAAACGCGTATATTTGGAAAACGCGCTGTATAATGGGCATAGTCCCTACACGTCATAATTGTATTATGCCATTATCCTCTATAGCTTGAAAAAACAGGCCCGCGGCTGTAGCTTAGGGCCCGTTTAACTTATGATGCTTATACGGTATCATAGCCTGTTTGACATAGAAACTTATTCGCTGTCAAGCTCATCCTGTCGTCTTAAAAATATATCAAACACAGCGTTCAGCGTAGCTGAGTCGTCGATTCCGCGATAGCTGGAACCCGCATCGCCCTTATCCGCGAGCAGTATTACCACCTCCGACCCATCGGAGCCTTCCTCAACGGGCAGCAAAACGACATATTCAGCATCCAGATATTCAACCCTGTCCAGAAGCTCAAATTCACACTCGTTTCCATCCTGATCGATAAGTGTGATTATACCGCCAAATTCCTCCATAATACCGTTCCTTTCAAAAGCTTTTTATGCTTTGCCGTTGCATCCGAGCACATTTACGAGCTTGTGCCTGACCATTTCCTTTATGGCCGCGCGCGCCGGTTTGAGATACTGGCGCGGGTCGAAGTGGGAGGGGTTTTCAGCAAAATACTTGCGTATCGTTCCAGTCATAGCAAGCCTTAGGTCGCTGTCTATATTTATCTTGCACACCGCCATTGAGGCCGCCTGCCTGAGCATTGGCTCTGGAACCCCGATGGCGTCGGGCATATTGCCGCCGTATTTGTTTATCATCTCCACGAATTCGGGCACAACCGAGCTTGCGCCGTGAAGCACTATGGGGAATCCGGGAAGCCGCCTGGACACCTCCTCAAGTATGTCAAAGCGGAGGCGGGGAGTGGTGCCTGGCTTGAACTTATAGGCGCCATGGCTTGTACCGATGGCTATTGCAAGGCTGTCCACGCCGGTACGGTTTACGAACTCCTGAACCTGGTCCGGATCGGTGTAAGAGGCGTCCTTGTCGGAGACGTCAACCGCATCCTCAATTCCGGCAAGCCTGCCAAGCTCTCCCTCAACGACGACGCCCCTGTCGTGGGCGTATTCTACTACGCGCTTTGTCAAAGCGATATTCTCGTCAAAGGGCAGGTGTGAACCGTCGATCATAACCGAGGTAAACCCGCCGTCTATGCAGCTTTTGCACAGTTCAAACGTATCGCCGTGATCGAGGTGAACGCATATGGGAAGGTCTGTTTCGATTACCGCGGCCTCAATCAGCTTCATCAGATAGGTGTGGTTGGCGTACTTTCTCGCTCCAGATGATACTTGAAGAATAAGCGGAGCATTTTCCTCCTTGGCAGCCTCTGTAATGCCCTGTATTATCTCCATATTGTTTACGTTGAACGCGCCTATGGCATAGCCGCCGTCATAGGCCTTCTTGAACATTTCCGTGCTGGTTACAAGCGCCATCTGTGATACCTCCTACACTTTGATATTTTAATGTAAACGCAGCCTAAGTAAATTATACATCCAACTTCGTGTTTTGCAACAAATATGCTGTTATTTGCCATAAAATATGGGTTTTGGCCATTCATGGATTGTCCAACCGGGGTTAAAGAGTTATAATATAGCTGGAAGCAGTTCCTATTAAAGCACAGGAGGCAAATAAAATGCCCGAAAAGTTTTTATCGCTCATAGTACCCGTGTTCAACGAGCAGGAGGTCGTCGGCGTATCCTTTGAGCGGATGGACGCCGTGATGAAGGGGATGGGCTATCCTTATGAGATAATATATGTAAACGATGGAAGCCGCGACGATACGATGAAGCAGCTGAGAAAGATCGCCAAGGCGAACCCGCAGGTAAAGGTCCGCTCGTTCTCGCGCAATTTCGGCCATCAGCTTGCGGTGACCGCGGGAATGGATATAGCCAGGGGCGACGCGCTTATCATAATAGACGCGGATCTGCAGGATCCCCCCGAGGTAATTCCAGAGCTTGTTAAGGCCTGGGAGAACGGGGCCGACATAGCCTATGGCAAGCGAGCGAAGCGTCAGGGCGAGACCATATTTAAAAAGTTTACGGCCTTTTGCTATTACAGGCTGTTAAGGTCCATGAGCGCTTATCCGATACCGTTGGATACCGGAGATTTCAGGCTTATTGACAAAAAAGTAGCGGAAGTATTTCTAAATATGCGCGAACATAACAGATTTCTGCGCGGAATGAGCGCGTGGATGGGCTATGAGACCGTACCTGTGGAATACGTAAGGCATGAGCGCTATGCTGGTAAGACCAAGTACACCATGAAGAAGATGCTTAAGCTTGCCATGGACGGCATAACGGGTTTTTCAAACAAGCCGCTCGCTATAGCCGGCAAGGCGGGCGTGGCGGTGTGCATGCTCTCAGGCATGGGGCTTATCGCGCTGATAGTGCTTGCGTGCACCGTGGGAGTGCCAGCATGGCTGTGGGCTGTTAGCGGCCTGGTGCTTCTTAACGGTATCACCATGATGTTTATGGGCGTTCAGGGAGCTTATATGAACCGCATGTATGACGAGCTCAAGGGCAGGCCGCTGTATATCGTAGGCGAGGAACTCAACGTATAGAGGGTTATGCTGTTTAAGAACGGACTGATTTGCCGTCAGTCCGTTTTAATTATAATGCCGTTTTCCATCATGGCGCATTAGCCTTATAAACTGTTTGCAGCCATAGCTGTTCTTGTGCGCCCCGTCGTAATTCCGCTTAGGCGGCGCCTAGATAGCCGCGCTAACTGAAAAACTTTACCCTGTCTTTGAATACCCTTTTAAGGGCTTCGCTGAGCAGCGAATCATCCCTGCCCGTCAGATTGTATACCGTTATGCGTTCAGGCGATAGCCCGATCAGCACATTCATAACGCTGTCGTCGCTGCAGGACTCGCAGTCAATCCGCGAATCGCTGTCATCCGTAAGCGTACAGCTTCCGTCAGGATGTAGTATTATGCTTATCTCCCTTATACACGGGGGACGCATCCTTACATAGGCGCTTAACACGCTCATCAGCTCAAGATACTCTGATCTTAACAATATTTCCTCGGCGGCCCGATCCACGCACAGGGAAAACCCCTCGAGCACATCCTTCATCCTGAAGCGCATGAAGCCCTCAAGGTTAAGATGCTCATGCTCATCGAAGTGTTCGCGCAGCGAACGAAGTATGCGCGATTCAGCGTTAAAGGACCTGGCGCTTCGAACCGCCTCGGGCAAAGCCATCTGCTTTTGGGCAAGCGTAAGCGGCAGCTCGTTTATAAGCCGCGCCATTTCAAAATGCGCCATATCTTTAAGCAAAAGCCTGCCTATCGCCATTATCCACGCGGACAGCTCTTCGGATGAGTCCACCTCCGCGCTTACGACCTGCTCGTCTCCGAACGATACGGCCAGGTCGGGCTCCCAGCCGGCCTGCCTAAGGCGCCGTTTCAACAGCTTTTCTATATCGACATCATATTCCTGAGTGCCTATTGATAGTATATTCATGCCGTTTTACTCCCTCATGGACGGTTAAGCGCCCATACGGTATGATATGCACGGACGCGCTAAGCCGTGCGAAGCGTACGACGTGCGTCCGCCCTTCTATTATGTGCAGAGAAAGGATTTACCTGCGTTGAAATAAATAGCAGTAAATAAGGATATTATTGGAGCAAAGGAGAATCCTGCAATATTAGAAGCTGGTTCCAGGGCCAGCTTAGCGTTAGAGCAAATCATTCTATCCGCTTCAAAAAACGATTCAAGGTTAAAATAGAACCGTTTAGAATAGCTGTGGCACGCATAATATTTTTTGACTTGTTATATCCTCTGATCCGGTCCGCACCATGGGATGGAACAACAAAACTTGAAAATTTATTGGGGAATAGTTAAGCGCTTGCCGGCTGAAAGCGATTTCCATTTTGCCAAATGTATGCTATGATATAAAAAATCACAGGAAGGAGACGGTTATGGAGTTGATATTGGCGTCCGCGTCCCCCCGCCGCAAGGCGCTGATGGAGATGGTGGGCCTTCGGTTTTTTGTAATCCCCAGCGATGCGGATGAGGATATAGGATCCTGTCCGCCGGGCGAAATGGTTGAAAAGCTTGCGCTTCTCAAGGCCGAGTCCGTAAAGGAGGGCAGACGGAACTGTTGTGTGATCGGATGTGACACAGTTGTTGTAATAGACGGAAAGGTGCTTGGAAAGCCATCGGACGGCGAATGCGCTGTTAAGACCCTCAGCCTGCTTCAGGGAAGAACCCATGAGGTGTATACCGGCCTGTGCTTAATAACCGACGACAGGCAGCTTGTATGCCACGACGTGGCGAACGTAACCTTTTCTCCCATGAGCGGGCGTGAGATAAGGTCATACGTTAAAACGGGGGAACCCATGGATAAGGCGGGGGCGTATGGGATACAGGGAATAGGCGGCATATTCGTTGAAAGAATTGAAGGAAGCTATTTTACGGTGGTCGGACTCCCCCTTCATATGCTCGGCAGAATGCTTGGGGAGCTTGGAGTAAGCGTACTGGATTTGATACAGGAATAAGCGCAAGGGGCTGTATTTTTATTGGGTGCGTGGATTGAAATAAGACATCTAAGAAAAGGCTCGCCGCTTTTACCCGCCGCACCTCATGCAGGTATTTTTTGAGAAGCATTGATCAGATAGTTCCATTTAAAAAATAGTTTAAAATAATTGGTATTTTTTTTGTTAAAGCGCTTGACAATACTATAATTAAGATTATAATAAGATTAATAATAGTTATTATTATTAAGGAGATGGTATGGCGATATATTCAAGACAGCGTGACGTAATAATGTCGGCACTGAAGTCGGCGCTTTATCATCCCACTGCCGACGAGCTGTACGCTTATCTCAGGCCGTCCAATCCGTCGCTCAGCCTTGCGACAGTATATAGAAATCTAAGGCTCATGGCTGAGAGCGGCGAAATAATGAGGCTGAGCATCCCGGGAGAGGCCGACAGGTTTGATCCGGTAAACGACGGGCATTACCACATGGTCTGTATCAGTTGCGCAGGGATTACCGATATAGACCGAAGCTCAATTCCTGACATAAGGAAGGCTGCCGGCGACTCATGCGGTTGCCGTGTAACGGGCGCGAGCATACTGTTTTATGGGGTGTGCAGGGAGTGCGCCGAGAAGCGGAATGAATTCAAAGGATCTTAATTAAAAAAGACAATATGGAAGGAGAAACATTATGAAAGAACTTAAAGGAACTAAAACCGAGGCTAACCTCATGGCGGCGTTTGCCGGGGAATCCCAGGCGAGGAACAAGTACACCTACTATGCTTCGGCGGCTAAAAAGGAGGGGTATGTCCAGATAGGCAATCTGTTTGAGGAAACGGCGAATAACGAGAAGGAACACGCGAAGATATGGTTCAAGCTGCTTCATGGCGGCCAGGTGCCTGGAACCATGGAGAACCTGAAGGATGCCGCCGCGGGTGAGAACTACGAGTGGACCGATATGTACGCCACCTTTGCAAAGGAAGCGCGCGAAGAGGGATTTGACAGCATTGCGTTCCTGTTTGACGGCGTTGCGCGTATAGAGAAGGAGCACGAGGAAAGGTACCTTAAGCTGCTCGCCAACATTGAAAACGGCATGGTATTCAAGCGCGACAACGCAGTTGTATGGAAGTGCGCCAACTGCGGCCATATACACGTAGGCACCGACGCTCCGGAGGTATGTCCGGTGTGCGCCCACCCCAAGGCATATTTTGAGCTTAAGGCAGAAAACTATTAAGCGTTGAGTAAGGCATAAGCGATAATCCGATTGTATTTGATATTTTGATATAATGAGCAGGGCCGGAATATACTTATGACCGGCTCTGCTATTTTTAATCCACGTGGGATTGGTATTGCGTACTAATATAGGTGAGGTGAGTTTAATGGATCTGAGGATTGAGGCTATTGGCGCTGCCAACAGGCGGCTTCTGGAGGGCATGGCCGTGGCCCCTGGGCAGGAGAATAATATTGAGCCGATAGAATGCTGTATGTCCGAGGCGGAAAGGAACCCTGCATGGCGCCCCGTAGTTATTCTGGCTGACGGAATGCCGGCGGGTTTTGCAATGTATGGTTTTTTTGCGGATGAGGGCAGCTTTGGCCGCGTATGGCTTGACAGGCTGATGGTTGACCAAAATTTTCAGGGGCATGGAATCGGCTCGGCGGCCTTAAACGCAATGATAGACAGGCTGGTGGAGGAATATGGCTGCAATGAAATATATCTCAGCGTTTATGAAAGCAATACGAGGGCAATTTCAATGTATAAGAGGCGTGGTTTTGAGTTCAATGGAGAGCTGGACGCTAAGGGCGAGCTGGTAATGGTGTTGAAAACGGATAACAACGCTTAGACATAACAAATTGAGGAAAGATGTGTCTGACACAAAGGATGCGTCCCGCGGGAGCGTCCCTGGCGTGAAGGCCGTGATTATGGCCGGCTGAGGGCTGCGCCCGCTTTTTTTCTTCTGCTGAAATTGGTTTCCGCTAAGAATCAAGTGGGATTGGCGGTCCAATAATGTATTTAATGCCTGCAACCTAATATAACGGCAATCAGGTCCGTTTGTTAAGTGCGGTTGGCTGATATTATAGATACAATATGGCATAATTAAGTTATAAGGGGTGTGAAAAGTAGGATGATATCCGCTAACTTGAGCTATCTGCGAAGGGAAAGGGGCCTTTCCCAGGAGGAAGTGGCCGAGAGGATAGGCGTGTCACGGCAGGCGGTGGCCAAATGGGAAACCGGCGCCACCACGCCCGACCTGGAAAACAGCATTGCCCTCGCCGAGTTTTATGGCGTTACCCTGGACAATCTTGTTAAGTTTGACGCGAAGAAGAGCGGGATTCCAATACCGCCCAAGGGCAAACACTTTTTTGGAATCGTAGCGGTAGGCGACAGGGGTCAGATAGTTATACCTAAGAAAGCAAGGGATATATTTAACATACGGCCCGGCGACAGCTTGGCCGTTCTGGGCGACGAGGATCAGGGAATCGCCATATTAAAGAGCGAGTTCTTATTAAGCCTTGCCAACGAGATAATGTCTAAAAGGGGTAAGGATGGATGAATGCGATAGAAACCCACGGCCTTACTAAGGCATATAAGGGAGTTAACGCCGTCAATTCCCTAAACCTGTCCGTTGAAAGAGGGGAGCTCTTCTCGCTGCTGGGAATAAACGGGGCGGGTAAGACCACGACGATAAAGCTGCTTTCATGCCTAATTCGTCCTACGTGCGGCGACGCCGCGCTGATGGGGAACAGCATTGTGCGTTCGCCAAACAAGGTCAAAGCAATTATAAACGTCTCGCCGCAGGAAACCGCGGTAGCTCCCAATTTGACGGCTGAGGAAAACCTTCGCCTCATATGCGGCATTTACGGCTATACAAAGAGGGCGGCTAAAGAGAAGGCCGATGCCGCTATTGCCAGGTTTGGACTGGAAAGGATAGCCAGGAGCAGGGCTAAAATCCTTTCCGGCGGATGGCAGAGGCGGCTGTCAATAGCGATGGCGCTGATTTCCGAGCCTGAGGTGCTGTTTCTCGACGAACCAACGCTTGGCCTTGACGTTTTGGCAAGGCGGGAGCTGTGGGGCGTGATAGATAGCCTTAAAGGAAAAACAACCATAATGCTTACCACGCACTACCTTGAGGAAGCGGAAGCGCTTTCGAGCCGCATCGGAATAATGTCCGATGGGAATCTGGCGGCTGTAGGCACTGCGTACGAACTCATGAAGGCGGCCGGCAGGGATAGTTTTGAGGACGCCTTCGTGGAACTCTGTACAAAAAGGGGGCGTGTATCGTGAAAATGCTGTCGTTTGCCTCAAGAAACTCAAAGGAAATACTGAGGGACAGGCTGAACCTGGCCTTTGGAATCGGCTTTCCCATTGTGCTGCTGTTGCTGCTCTCTTTGATTCAGTCGAATATTCCAGTCGAGCTGTTTGCCATTGAAAAGCTGTCGCCAGGGGTGGCGGTGTTCGGGCTGTCCTTCATATCGCTGTTTTCCGGCATGGTAATAGCCAGGGACAGGACGAGTTCGTTTATGCTCAGGCTGTTTGCGTCCCCCATGACAGCGGCCGACTTTATACTCGGGTATACCTTGCCCCTGCTTCCCATGGCGGCGGCGCAGATGGCTGTATGCTATGCCGCGGCTTTGCTTTTGGGACTCGGCTTCAGCTTTAATATCCTTGTGGCAATAGCGGCGTCAATCCCAGCGGCGGTCCTGTTCATCGGCCTGGGCCTGCTTTGCGGGAGCCTTTTTAGCGATAAGCAGGTGGGCGGGATATGCGGGGCCCTGCTTACAAATCTAAGCGCGTGGCTGTCCGGCACATGGTTTGACCTCAATCTGGTGGGCGGCGCGTTTAAGGCCATTGCGGATATGCTTCCGTTTTCGCATGCGGTAAATGCGGCGCGGTGCGCGCTAGCCGGGGATTACGCGGGCATAATGCCGGAACTGATATGGGTTATCGTATATGCGATTATGGTTATGCTGGCCGCCGTATTGGCGTTTACGGGCAGGATGCGCGGAGGCAGGGCGTAAATAAGAACATGGGAACAGTACATTCTGATCACAATATTACATAAGACGAACTTTCAGTTGACTATTAAAGCATATTACTATATTATGGGAATGTAAGATCGTAGAAATAAAGAGCTTTTGCATCGCTTTTGTATGAATGTGCGCGTACTGTACAAAAAAATCAAGTGAGCAGCTGGCGCAGCAATATATTTACAGCAAGTCTGTACATTAGATATTAAGCAGATAATTCAAGGAGGATCCAACCATGAATAAAAGGTTCTTTTTAATACCATTGGTAATATTAATATGTTTAACGTCTATGGCTGTTATTGCGTCGGACGGCGCGATAAACAAAGAGGATATCCAATCAAACAGCGCGGAGGACGGTTTTGGCTATTATGTGCTGGACGAGAAGCTTGGGGAATCCATAACCATCAGCTTCAAGGATTCGCTTAGAAGCATTCAATATACGGAAACGCTGAATTTAAAGGAAAAGAAATTATCCGACAGGCACGACGCCTATGGTACGGTTGACCTGTATAACGACAATGAAGACAATATATATATGTTTATCAGCGGCACTGATATAATGTGCGCCTATTTGGAGGATGAAATATACTTTGATACAAATGAGCTAAGCGGTTATGTGGAGGAAGAGGACGAGTCCGGTTCCATTGATATACCGTTTAGCATCAACGCTCTGCAGGCGGCTGAAGCGGCCGACAGCTTTATGAGCAGTTGTTTCAGCGGTTATCCCTATAAGTATAAGGGAATTGAGGTAGGCGAGCAGGAGGGCGTATTTGTCGTTTCCTATTGTTTCTATGTAGGCAATAAGATGACTGATGATATATGCAATGTCTTTGTAAGGGCCTCTGACGGGAGTATCGGAGCATACTCCGCTATGAACCACATGCGGTATAACGATCTTCAGGATAAAACTATACAGCTTGACACGGAATCAGAATATTACAGCGCTGTATCGGATCAAATAAGCCCTACCGCCAAATTGGAGGATATCTTCCTTACGTATAATGACGACGGCCAGCTTGTATTCCAGGCGTACATATATGATTCCGACGCAGGCGAATTATTATCATACGAGATTCCCGCTATAGTAACTGAAAGCGGGGCGAATTAAAATGCGCTGGTCAAGGATAGCTTATAAAACAAAGCTGGTGGCATTGCTCCTTCCGTGCCTGCTTCTAATGTCGTGCTCGCTCAGGAATAACAGCATACCCAAGCCCGAGGAGGTTGAAAGCGCGGAAATTATGATCGGGAACCTGTCCATTGATACAATGACATACGAAAGCATTGAAATCCTTATGGACGGCAGTTCGGCTTCTGAAGCGGTGGAGTTTCATAACAGGGTATCTAATTACAGATCAAATCCGAATATTAACAGCGAAGCTTGGACCGTTGATATAACCTATACTCTGGTTGACGGAAGCATAGTTGAGGACAGTATGCGTAAGATAGGCGGCGCAGAGCTGCTGATCAAATTTGTGCAGACGCATGAGGCGTTCATAGTCAGCAAAACGGAGCAGGCTCCGGTGGAATGAGTTTACAGGCCTAAGCTTCCAGGCAGATAAGGCTCCGTATCGGGGATAGGCATAGCTTCCTCCCCTGGTACGGGGCCTTATTCATCTATGGTCTATAAAAAAGCTATGATATAATGATCCAAAAACAGGTAAGATGGGAAAATGCAAAGTGCAAAAGTAGAGCTTATCAGGATATTTACCGAGTTGGAAAATGGGAATATGGCGGAAGCGACCCAGCTCAATGAATTAAAAGGCGGTTTCGCCTCCGGCGGCTTAGAACCTTTTTTGCAAAAAAGGTTCTAAGGACTCCAAAAAATGCACAGGGTATAGTATAGGCTTGGGAACATTACCCTAATTTACAATCCATCAAAGATCAGAGCAGATAACTTGGATACATTCTCAAAAAGTATAATCCATCAAAAGCCGGCGGCGTGTACGCCGGTCTTTTGATAC